>ERZ1027208.42-NODE-42-length-73605-cov-16.648783_pt1 | contig 73605 bp, 65 predicted proteins | sample MGYA00520867_ERZ1027208 | MGnify/ENA primary metagenome ERZ1027208 (study PRJEB33311, sample SAMEA4378413) | marine metagenome | biome: Marine biome; feature: Fjord; material: Water | collected 2014-07-20T08:00:00Z/2014-07-... | depth 75 m ... | reverse complement strand
CACAAAAAAGCCAGTTGATCACTCAACTGGCCCTTTTAAAAACCGTCAACGTATTTCAGGACGGGACAGTTATTATTAATAAACTTGTATGAAAGAATTATGAAAGAACTTAAATCACTAACAATAGCCGGCTACCTAGAAGGCTTGTCATTTATATTACTGTTAGGTGTCGCAATGCCTATCAGGCATTATTTTGATATATCTGAGCCCGTAAGGTATTTGGGAATGACCCATGGTGTGTTGTTTATTGCTTATGTTGTGATACTGATGTCGACAGCTTCTAAGGTCAAAATGCCTTTATGGGGAATGCCTGGAGGAGTTATAGCGGCTCTTTTACCATTTGGTCCATTTGTATTTGACCGAATGCTAAAGAAAGTAGTGGTTAAATAGTTAAAAACAGTGGGGCGATTAGCCCCACTAGTATTGATTACTTTAGATAGTCATCATACTTATCAATGTAATCATTCATGTTTGCTAGAAGCATTGAACGATACTGAGACGTGAAATAATCGATGGCTTCTACTTTATTTCGGTCCGCTTCTTCTTTGCTTTCTGCTGATGATGCAACAATGAAGGCATTAAAGCGTGCAGCAGCGTAAAGCATGCTCGCACTTACTTTTCCTAGGTCGTGCTCAGTACTTAGTTCGTTAGCTACTTTAATAAATGCATCGGTACGTTTAAAAAAGTCTTTATCCATTTTTTGGATTGTTTTTTCTTCAGCCATGTTAGCCTCTATCTCTGTAATCTTTGTTGCTTGGTCGTGTATTTAATTTTAGGCTAGCATTGGTTTAAGGAATTTTGCCGTGTGGCTTCCTTTAACTTTAGCTACCTGTTCAGGTGTGCCTTCGGCAATGATGCTACCTCCACCAGAGCCCCCTTCTGGGCCAAGATCGATTACCCAATCGGCTGTTTTAACAACATCTAAATTGTGTTCGATAACAACTATGGTATTTCCATGATCTCTTAAGCGATGTAAAACGGCTAGTAATTGCTCTATGTCGTGAAAATGTAAGCCAGTGGTCGGTTCATCAAGTATGTATAGTGTTTGACCGGTATCGCGCTTGCTAAGTTCTTTCGAAAGTTTTACCCGCTGCGCTTCACCACCAGACAGAGTTGTCGCGTTTTGTCCTAGGCGTATGTAACTAAGGCCTACATCCATTAATGTATCTAGTTTGCGTTTAAGGGCTGGAATGGCTGCAAAGAAGTCACAAGCATCTTCGACTGTCATATCTAAAACTTCGTGAATATTTTTTCCCTTATAGCGAATGTCTAAGGTTTCTCTGTTGTAGCGCTTCCCTTGGCAAACATCGCATGGCACATAAACATCGGCTAAGAAGTGCATTTCAACTTTTATAACACCATCACCCTGACAGGCTTCGCATCGTCCACCTTTTACATTGAAGCTAAAGCGGCCTGCTTTATAGCCACGTGATCGAGCTTCTTCTGTGCCAGTAAATAAATCGCGTATAGCGGTAAATAAGCCTGTATAAGTAGCAGGGTTTGATCTTGGTGTTCTACCGATGGGGCTTTGATCTATGTCGACACATTTATCAAAATGATCCATGCCTTCGACAGATGTGTGAGCGGCAGGTTTTAATGTGGTTGCTTTGTTTAACTCTGTTGCTGCAAGCGGATAAAGTGTTTGATTGATTAAAGTCGATTTTCCACTTCCTGAAACACCGGTAACACAAGTAAATACGCCAACAGGGATATTAAGGGTGACATCATTTAAGTTGTTACCAGACGCCCCTACTAATGTTAGGTGCTTCCCATCAACAGCAGGGTTTCGAACTTCAGGGATGTGTATTTTACGCTTACCTGTTAAAAACTGGCCTGTGATGGATTCTTTGCATTTAACAATGTTTTTAGGAAGGCCAGCGTATATAACTTCACCCCCATGTACTCCAGCCCCAGGGCCAATATCAATAATGTAATCGGCAGCTCGTATTGCATCTTCATCATGCTCAACTACAATTACTGTATTGCCTAGGTCTCTTAAATGTTCAAGTGTTTTAAGAAGGCGGTCATTATCCCGCTGGTGTAATCCAATGGATGGCTCATCTAGGATGTACATGACACCAACTAATCCTGCACCAATTTGGCTGGCTAACCTGATACGCTGAGCTTCACCGCCGGATAAGGTGTCGGCACTTCTGTCTAGGCTTAAATATTCCAAACCAACATTTTCTAAGAATTCTAATCGATCATTGATTTCTTTAAGAATTTTATTCGCAATTTTGCCGCGTTTACCTTTAAGCTTTAATTTGGAAAAGTACTTTAAGGCAGGACCAATTGGTTTAGAGGTTATATCGGAAATACTGTTGTTATCAATAAATACGTTGCGACTGGATTCTTTTAAGCGCGACCCTTTACAGCTTGGGCAAGGTTGCACTGATAATAGCTTCGCAAGTTCTTCGCGTACCATTGAGCTGTCAGTTTCTCGATAGCGACGATCCAGATTGGGGATGACGCCTTCAAATGGGTGTTCTTTAATTACGGTGTCGCCACGACTATTGACATAATGAAACTTAACTTCGTCGGTACCGCTGCCGTATAAAAGTGCTTTTTGGTTTTTCTTGGTTAGCTTTTTAAATGGTGTGTCCATATCAAAGCCATAATGATCAGAGACACTACACAGCATTTGATAATAATAAATTGTTCTACGGTCCCAGCCTCTAATTGCACCTTCGCCCAGAGTAAGTGTTTCATCAACTATGAGTTTATCTTGGTCAAAGTATTGATCAACACCTAGGCCGTCACATGTTCCGCAAGCACCAGCTGGGTTGTTGAATGAAAACATTCTTGGTTCGAGTTCAGTGATGCTATAACCACAAACTGGGCAGGCAAATTTTGATGAAAACAGAATTTCAAGATTATCATCATCCATTCCAATTGCTTTTGCTGTGCCGCCTGTCAGTTCTAAAGCTGTTTCAAGTGATTCGGCCAGGCGTTGTTTGATGTCGTTTCGCACTTTGAATCGATCGACTACAACTTCAATGGTGTGTTTTTTGTTTTTGTCTAAATCCGGAATATCATCCATATCAACAACAATCCCGTCGATACGGGCACGAACAAAGCCTTGGCTGCGAAGTTGTTCAAAAAGATGCAGATGTTCGCCTTTACGTTCTTGAATAATAGGCGCCAAAATCATTAATTTGGTCCCTTCATCTAGGGATATGATCTTATCGACCATTTGGCTAACAATTTGAGCATCAAGCACTTCACCATGTTCTGGGCAGCGAGGCTCTCCTGCTCGTGCGTAGAGTAAACGTAGGTAGTCATAAATTTCAGTGACGGTTCCAACGGTGGATCTTGGATTATGGCTTGTTGATTTTTGTTCGATGGAGATCGCTGGGCTTAAGCCCTCAATGTGATCTACATCGGGTTTTTCCATCATAGAAAGGAATTGGCGTGCGTAGGTCGATAAACTTTCGACGTATCTGCGTTGTCCTTCAGCATAGAGCGTATCAAACGCTAAAGAGGATTTGCCTGAGCCGGAAAGACCAGTGATAACCACTAATTTATCTCGTGGAATATCTAGGTCAATATTTTTTAGGTTATGGGTGCGAGCCCCTCGAACAAGAATGGTGTCCATAATTCCCAGCGCCAGATACAAAAGTATAATTGTACCTGTTCAGGCTGGATTTGGCTCGAAGGAATGCAATAAGAAAGCCTTATGAACAATGTATTTCATAAGGCTTAAGGAAGGTCTAAATTAGTTTGCTAGATCTTGTTCAGGTAAGTGGGTTTTAGCCCAGTTGATAGCTTGAATACGATTGCCCACATCTATTTTTTTGAATAGGTTGTATAGGTGTGTTTTAACAGTGTGAGTGCTTACATTAAGAGAATCAGCTATTTCAGCATTTTTAGCACCGCTGGCGCTAAGCTTCAGAATCTGCTTTTCACGTTTTGTTAATGAGTAAACGGCAGTAGGTACTTTAGTTGGTGTCTTGCGGTTACTGGCCATGAAGTGGCTCAGTAGTTTACGACTAAACCAAAGTTCACCTTGTAGAATTGAAGTCATGCCCTTGCTGATATGATTCTGGCTAGCGCCCTTGTAAAAGAAGCCGCGTACAAAAGGCCAGTTAAGCAGGTTTTCATGCTCGCCTTCATCGTCAAGATTGATGAATATGGTACGGTTTTTATGCGTAAGTTGTTCTAGGATTTGGCTGCAGCGATCATACTTAAGACCTTGTGCATCTATGCAGACAATGTGATCACCAAGAATGCGACTTAGATCCGAAGGGAGGTTCGGGTCAATAATCTCACATTTAATATCTAGGTTTTGTTGTAAATAACCCAGTAATAGTGAGTTTTGAATGTTTTTAGCGCCAAGCAACCAAAATCGGTTTTTAAGCTCGATATCCATATCAGCTGTCCTTAGTATTATTTAGTTAATTATTATTATGTATATATCTATTAAGGGATAGCATTGTAGAGAAATGTGTGTGAAATGACAGGCTTAATACTAAATAATTGACATTTTTTAAAACTTTTACTCTAAAATTTGAACTGTTCTATTAATGGCTACAAATTGATAGAATGCGCTGCTATTTTTACATACATTTTGAAGTACCCATGACTCCTATTGAAAGACGTACTGTATCTACGTTGGCCCTGATTTACGCATTGCGTATGTTCGGTCTATTTATGGTGCTTCCTGTATTAGTTATTTTTGCTAATGATTACGAAGGTGCCTCAGCCACGTTAGTGGGTATCGCAATTGGCGCCTATGGCTTAACGCAGGCTTTGCTCCAGTTACCCTTTGGGGTGTGGTCTGATCGTATAGGTCGCAAGCCTGTCATATTGATTGGTCTCACAATCTTTACTTTAGGCAGTGCCTTAGCCGCATCAGCAGACTCTATTTGGATGTTGATTGCTGGTCGTGCTCTTCAAGGGGCTGGAGCGATTGCCAGTACCCTGATGGCTTTAATGACCGATTTAACTCGTGAAGAGAATCGGACCAAGGCAATGGCCAGTATTGGCGCAAGCATTGGCCTGTCTTTTACCTTGGCCATGGTTGTCGGCCCAGCATTGGCTGGCTGGTTTGGGTTGTCGGGACTATTTGCCTTAACAGCTGTATTCAGTGTGGCGGCCATGGTGTTACTTGTCATCGCCGTTCCTACACCTAAGCAGCAGGTAAGATCTCGAGATGCTCGCGCCTTCTATCATCAGTTAGGTGATGTGGTGCAAGATGGCCAGATTTTAAGATTAAGCTTTGGAATCTTTACGTTACATGCTGTATTGGTCGCATGCTTTGTCTCTGTTCCCGTGATGCTTTTGGCCGCAGGCCTGCTTCAAGAAGATCATTGGCAGGTCTACATGCCTGTGATGCTGGTTTCCTTCTTGTGTATGGTGCCTTTCATCATTATTGGTGAGAAGAAGCAAAAAATGAAACAGATACTTCTCGTGGCGGTGTTACTGCTTGGAGTGAGTTTGGCTTGGATTGCTTTATTTGGAAATCAGTTAATTGGCCTTATATCTGGTCTGTGGATCTTTTTTCTAGCGTTCAATATTCTAGAAGCCAGTTTGCCGTCATTAATTAGCAAATTTGCTCCCGCGGGCTTTAAAGGCAGTGCCATGGGCCTGTATAGTACAAGTCAGTTTTTTGGTGCGTTTGTTGGTGGAGTAGTTGGTGGTGTTTTAAGCGACTACGTTTCATTGGCAGGTGTATTTTGGGGGATGATTCCTTTTGTTGTTGTTTGGGCGTTAATGGTAATGACCATGGCTAAACCGAGGCATTTAACCAGTTATATGGTTAACATTGCAGATACAAAGGAAGCAGACAGTGATGAGCTTGAAATAGAGCTTATGGCTATTCAGGGTGTGCATGAGGTCGTCATTATGCTGAATGAGAACGCAGCATATCTGAAGGTCGATAATAAGACCTTCGACCCAACAAAGTTAAATGCATATAAATAATTCGAATACTATAATAGATAAAAAATAGCCTGCGGGCGGAGAGCAATAATGGCACGTGGATCCATTAACAAAGTAATGATCATCGGTACTCTAGGTCGTGACCCTGAGATGCGTTACCTGCCAAACGGCAATGCTGTTTGCAGCATGAGCCTTGCGACAGACGAAGGCTATAAAGATAAAAATACAGGTCAGCAAGTTGATAAGACTGAATGGCACCGCATAGAAGCGTTTGGTCGTCTGGCTGAAATCATGGGTGAATACCTTAAGAAAGGCGCCAAGTGTTATGTCGAAGGTAAGCTTCGTACAGACGAATATGAAAAAGATGGCATTAAGCGTTATTCGACTAAAATCATTGCTAACGAAATGACTATGTTAGATAGCCGTAATAGCCAGAGTGGAGATAACATGGGCTATAATGCTCCTGCCGCTAAGCCAATGGCACAGCAGGCACCTGCTCAACCAGCATATGGTCAGCAAGCTCCTCAGCAACAAGCACCAGCCCAACCAGCTTATGGCCAGCAAGCACCTCAACAGGCACCTGCGCAACCAGCATATGGTCAAGCGCCACAGCAAGCACCAGCTGCGCCTTACCAGCAAGCGCCACAACAGGCTCCTCAGCAAGCACCGCAAGCTGCACCTAGTAATGCGTTTGATGATTTTGATGATGATATCCCGTTTTAATCTGTAATCAAGATTTTAAAGCAGGATAAAAAAGCCCCGATTTAGTCGGGGCTTTTTAATGGGAAGCGTTATGGCTCGCGAGTATTAGCTGTTAGCCGATTTAGAAATAATTTGATTGCGGCCTTTGGTTTTAGCCAAATACAAGCGTTCGTCAGCAATGTGTAGAGCCAGTTCTGGATCGGATTTATGATCCATCTCGCATAGGCCTGCACTGGCTGTGATTTTAATGGGATGGGTGTTGTAATAGAACTCGCCCTTACTCAAAGAGTGGAGCGCGCGAGAGCAAACCTGTTCAGCTTTTTCTAAATTTGTATCTGGCATAAGCACTAAAAACTCTTCTCCACCCCAGCGAGCTACCGAATCTGTATTTCTGAAATGTTGCTTTAGACAGTCTGCCACGTACTTTAAAACTAGGTCGCCGCAATGGTGGCCATGAGTATCGTTTATTTTTTTAAAGTGATCGAGGTCGACTATTAAAAGTGATATTTTGGTTTTTTTTCGTTGTGCTTTAGTAAGCTCATATTCCATTCGATTATTGAGCTCTCTTCTATTCAAAAGCCCAGTTAACTCATCTGTGCTAGCCGCTTCTTTTAGTTTTATTAATGTCTCTTCAAGGTGCAAATGTGTGGTTTTTTGCTCGTTCAAAAGTTTTTTAACTGAATATTTCTTTTGAGCCAACTTGGAGCCCACTTGACCGATGACAATGCTTACCGGTAAGTATGAAGCCATCAATAACACTTCATGCCTAAAGCTGCCTTTTTGATCCAGTAAGTAAATGGCAATATAAGCACAAAAGATATAACCAGAAACTACAAAGGTATTCAACGCGATCGCAATTTTTAAACTGCTATAAGCAAAGGTGTAAACAAGTAAGGTGAGCGCAAATAAAAGCCCGCCAGCGCGGCCCTCTTCTAGTAATAATAACCATATAGGGAATATGGCGGCACAATATAAAACTTGCCCAAGTAGGATTTTTGGGCCAAGTTCATAGGTAAAGTTATCCACATTGCGAATGTAAACTTCACAACCACCAATAAATAATACTGTAACAAGATAGATAAGAACAAAATATAGGTAGGGAGTCGATGTAAAGCCAAGGGCTATTGTTACACCAGAATACAAGCAAGTAGGAACGGCATATGCCAGCATTGTAGAGCGAGTGTTCCTAATCGCAATTGACTTTAGCTTGTCGCTATTTGCAGTACTTTCCATGTTCTGTTTTCGCTAATCCTTTGTAGGGCAATAATAAACCGTGCAAATTAGAATAAATAGGACAATTGGTAAAAAAGTCTTAAATCTTTAGAAATTAAAACCATAGGGGATCATTTATTTAAAATAATCTAAATATGCCCCCTAAAGTAATAATAGCAGTCTAGTGACGATAAGCCCGTCGGTATAATGCGGGTAATACATAAAGAGTAAGAAGGGTGGAAGAAATGATGCCTCCAATCACAACAGTTGCTAGTGGTCTCTGAACCTCCGCCCCTGCACCTGAATTAATTGCCATTGGTATGAATCCTAAACTTGCGACTAATGCGGTCATGAGTACTGGACGTAACCGAGAGGATGCGCCAGTGATTATGGCTTGTAGAACAGGTGTGTTGTTTTCTTTAAGTGATTTAATGAATGTTAGCATGACAACACCGTTTAAAACGGCAATTCCCGAAAGCGCAATAAAACCCACCGCTGCAGATATGGATAAAGGGATGTCGCGTAACCACAGCGCCATGACGCCACCGGTTAAAGCCAGCGGAACACCCGTAAATATGATCAGCGCGTCACGCATGGAATTGAACGCTGTATAAAGTAATCCTAAGATCAATAGTAATGTTACGGGTATGACTAGTTGCAGCCGCTGGCTGGCGCTTTGTAATTGCTCAAACGTTCCACCGTATTCGAGCCAGTAACCAGCAGGTAGAGTCACTTGATCTAATGCTATTTGAGCATCGGCGATAAATGAACCAAGATCGCGTCCGGATACATTGGCGGTGACCACCATGTTGCGTTTTGCAAACTGACGGTTAATTTGATTTGGGCCTTCAATCAAAGACAGTTTGGCTACCTCCCCTAAAGGCACAAAATTTAATTCACGGTTTTCTAAGCGAGGGGGATAAATAGGGATATTTTTTAGTGCGTCTATATTGGTTCGAGTGGAATCATTAAGTCGTACCATTAATTTAAATCGTTTGTCCCCTTCGTATATTAATCCGGCTTGTGTACCGCTAACGGCATTTTGTAATGCTTGCTGGACATCGCTGATGTTCAAACCCATAAGTGCCAAGTGTTCTCGTTGAGGTTCAATATTCACGAACGGCAGCCCTTTGGCTTGTTCCATTTTTACATCCATCGCACCTTCTACTGTTGCCAGTTTATTTTGGATTTTACTGGCTTGCTCGGCCAGTATATTCAAGTCGTCACCATAAATACGAATGGCCACATCGCTTCGTACCCCTGCTATTAGCTCGTTAAATCGCATTTCAATGGGCTGCGTAAATTCATACTTATTGCCGGGTATTTCTTCTACAGAACGCCTGATCTCTTCTAGTAGTTGCTGGCGGCTTTTATTCGGATCGTGCCAGTCTGATATTTCTTTTAGTATTAAAAATGTATCGGCGACATTCGGAGGCATGGGGTCAGTGGCTACTTCGGGTGTGCCAATCTTAGAAAAAACCTTGTCCACTTCAGGAAATTCCATGATTGTTTTTTCAAGCTGTAATTGCATGTCCGTAGATTGCTGAAGGCTTGTCCCTGGAATGCGCATGGCATGCATAGCAATATCGTGTTCATTTAACTTGGGTAAAAATTCACTGCCCAGTTGTGTGGCTTGAAAAGCACTTAACGTAATAAATGAAATGGCAATCACTAACACTGGGGTGCTGTTATCAATGGTTTTAGTAAGGGACTGCTTATAAAGGGATTGCAGTTTGTTAAGCAGTCTATTTTCTTTTTCTACTACTGAACCAGAAAATAAAATAGCAATCAAAGCGGGAACAAATGTAATCGAAAAAATAAGTGCACCCAGAAGAGCGGCAACAACGGTAAATGCCATAGGGTGGAACATTTTTTTCTCAACTCCAGTTAAAGCAAATATAGGCAAGTACACAAGCATGATAATTAAAATGCCAAACACGGCTGGGTTAATCACCTCTTGTGTGCTTTTAATAACTTCGCTTAAGCGTTCTTCAAGGGTTAGGTTACGCCCTAAGCTTTTTTGATAAAGACTGAGTCGTCTTAGGCAGTTTTCAACTACGATGACAGCACCGTCTACAATTAGGCCAAAATCGATTGCCCCAAGGCTCATCAAATTCCCCGAAACCTTGTTATGGCTCATGCCTGTTATCGCGAATAACATGCTTAAAGGAATAACCAGGGCTGCGATAATTGCGGCTTTAATATTTCCTAGCAGTAAAAATAAAATAACGATCACCAGGATCGCGCCCTCAAGTAAATTATTCTTAACAGTGTTAAGTGTTTTGTTTACTAGGGTGGTTCGGTTATAAACGGGCTCAGCAATGACACCATCCGGTAAACTTTTATTTACCTGAGTGAGTGCGGATTTAACCGCTTGCGATACTGTTCGAGAGTTTTCCCCCAACAACATAAAGGCAGTGCCCAGTACGGTTTCTTTGCCATTGTAGGTGGCAGCCCCCGTTCGTAGCTCTTTACCAAAACCAACGGTAGCCACTTCTTTGAGTCTGACAGGCACGTCATCTCGTTTTGTAATGATAATATTTTCAATGTCCGAAATTGTATTAAGTTGACCCGGAGACCTTAGTAGCCATTGCTCACCATTGCGTTCTATGAAACCCGCTCCCGAATTTTGATTGTTGGTTTCAAGCGCATGAACAATATCGGCAATGGTGATTTTATACGCTAGTAGCTTCCCAGTTATGGGAGACACCTCATATTGCTTTTCATAACCACCAATGCTGTTTATTTCAGTTATGCCGTTTACTTTGACCAGTTGAGGTTTGATGATCCAGTCTTGTATTGTGCGCAGATCTTCAGGTGTATATTGGCTGCCGTCAGATTTTTTTGCGCCTTCTTGTGCGGAAACTGCATAGGTAAAAATCTCCCCAAGACCACTGGAAATAGGCCCCATTTGAGGTTCAATTCCGTTAGGCAGTTCACCACGTATATTTTGAATTCGCTGGCTAATTTGCTGTCTGGCCCAGTAGATATCCGTGCCTTCTTCAAATATAACGGTAACCTGAGATAGCCCATAGCGAGATAGCGAACGGGTGTAATCTAAATTAGGTAAACCAGCCATGGCATTTTCTACGATATAGGTAATGCGTTGTTCGGATTCAAGTGGCGAATACCCATCGGCTTGAGCGTTTATTTGTACCTGCACATTGGTTATGTCAGGTACGGCATCAATCGGTAAATGTTTTGCGTTATACACACCGTATAGCGCGATTAGTAGAGTAAGGCTGATGATCAGCCAGCGCCTTTGCACCGCAAAGGTCGTGATTTGATTTAACATCGTCTCGTCCTTTTTGGGTTAATGGTCGTGGCTAGCGCCGTCTTTTTTGATATCAGCTTTGATTACAAAACTATTTTCAGATACATATTCATCGCCTACTGAAAGTCCTGAAATCACTTCGGTGTGGGTGCTGTCACTTCTCCCCAAAACAACTGGGCGGCTATGGAATTCATTACCTTCTTTTACGAATACAACCGATTTACCTTCTAAGTTTTGAAGTGCGCTTGTTTTTATAGCAAGTGGCACATTGGATTCATCAACGCTTATGTCTGCCTTGATGTGCATGCCTGGGCGCCAGTGTTGCTGTGCATTACTTAATATTGCGCGTGCTCGGGCAATGTGGCCTTCAGTCATGATTGGCGCTACATAGATAATTTTACCTTTTGATTTTTTATGCTGGTGCATATCGTAAACCCAAACTTCTTGGCCTTTGTTGAGTGTTTCGATGTCTTTTGGGAAGGCGGAAAGCTCAATCCAAACGTTAGATAAGTCGGTTATCTCTAATAAAATGTTTTCATCGGCATGGTCACCAGTGTTTACAAATCGCTTAGTTACCTCGCCATTGCTTGGGCTGCTTAGGGTGTAAGTTTGCAAATTTTGTTTATTGAATAGGGTTAGCAGTAGTTGCCCTTTTTTGACGGATTGCCCTTCAATAACGTGTACCTGTTTCACCAAGCTTTCATAGCTGGCAAATACTCGAAAGGCTTTGTCTTGTGGAGTAGTGACGCTTCCATATAATGTTTTGGTTATATTCAATGTGAAGGGTTTTACGGCTTCTGTTTTGATGCCACTGAGTAGAATTTGTTGGTCCGAAATGAGTGTGCTATCGGCATGTTCTTCTTCTGATTCAGGATGACCCTGATCGCTATGAACATTAGATTCATCATGATGGTGATCACCGCTAGCTATTACGCTGCCTGTAAGTGTAAGCAAACTTATAAAGGCTATTAAGTGAAAATTGCGGGTAGGGCTTTTTATTGGTACTGACATAAATACTTCCTATAGGCACGCAAGCCTATTTGATTCAAATAAGAGTGAAAATTGAATGGGAAGTTAAGCGGTCGGTGGTGGAGTGGGTGGGCCGGTTAATGCTCGGCTATGAAAGATAGAAAGGTGAGAGTTTTGAATGGATTTGCTGTGTTCAGACACAATGTTCAGTGACCCTGAATCATTTAATTGCACGGATAAATGCAAATGACAGCCTTCATCATGTTCGTGATCATCAGATGAATGCTGGTGTTCAGTAGAGCCATGATCGTGGTCATCTAACTGCATATGTGCACTTTTAGTCCCTTGCTCACTTATCACAGGCACAGATGCCCAAGCCGTTAATGCTAAGGCTTGTCCTATGATTAAAATAATGATGCAAAGTCGTTTCATGATCTAAGTGTAATTGGGCTAGCGTTGATTAGCAAAGGCGCATTAAGGCTTAGTATGCAGTGCTGCTATATAGTTCCCATAGTACTGTTACTAGGGGTGTCATTAGCGACTTTGAAACCCATTTATTGCTTTGTTGCGTATAGGTAGATAAAGAAGTGTAAATAGGATTGGTTTCCCCTATTACATGATTAATAATAATCCGCATAATAGACTTGGTCTGTGTTGAGTGAAGGTTTTGGGAAATTTTATGAATAAGCGTTTTTTTATCATTATTGCCATATTGATTGTGGGTGCTTCTTTAATGGTAACGGTTGTGAAGACCGCACCAAAGCCAGTTAAAAAGCCGATTGTTGAGCTTGCACCCTTGGTCGAGACAATGGCGTTAGTCCCGTCAGACAGGCGTCCGACATGGCAGGGTGGTGCCGCTGTTAATGGAAATCGAAGTGTGAAATTAGTCGCTCAGGTATCCGGTCAAATTCTTTCGGTTAATCCATTAGCGGTGCCAGGTAGCTTTGTGAAAAAAGGCGCTGTATTGGCTCAAGTGGACAGTGCCAGTTATCAGCTTGTATATGAGCAGAAAAAAGCCAAAGAAATTCAAGCGCAATCCAGCCTGGATATGGAATTGGCCCAAGTCGAGAATGCGAAAAAAGATTATCAACGTTCAGGCATGAAGTTGAACCCTGCAGGTAAAGCGCTTGCTTTACGCAAACCACAATTAGCCAGTGCTAAAGCCGCACTGGCATTTGCTCGTTCAGAGCTAAATAAAGCCAAATTAGATTTAAACAGAACACGAATCACCATGCCTTTTGATGGTCATGTTCTCGCTCAAAATTCAACAGTTGGGGCGTTTGTTAATAATGCCAGTGCCGTTTTTGAGGTGTTAGACGCCAGTGCATACTGGTTAGAAGTAAAAGTCCCTCAATCATTTTTACAAATACTGGATCTTGAGCAATATGCCAAGCTGACTGTAAACGGTGTTGATCAAACTCGGGATGCAAGAATATTAACCGTGTTGCCACAGGTAGATGCCACAGACAGGCAAGCCAGAATTTTAATTAGCATTGAAGACCCATTATTAATTACCCAAGCCAGTCATGAAGGTACCGACATTAAGACGGATCTTCCTGCCATTAGATATAATGACTATGTGCACGTTACGTTATCTGGTAAGGGCTTTAAGCATGCCAGCATGATCAAAACAGACTCTTTAAATGCTTCCGGCAATGTTTGGGTTGTTGATGATAAGTTAGTTTTACAAAATAGAACGGTAGAAGTCTTGTATGCAGGGCGTGAATTTTCGTGGGTAAATATTTCAACAAAGCTTGGCGATCAAATTTTGCTAAGCCGTATTGATGCCCCTAAGGCAGGCATGGTGTTACGGGTATTAAATAACGCGTCCGAAATGGAAAAACCAAATAACGAGACCACGATCGCTCATGGTGCAGCAGACAAACAGCCAGCGCTAGATGATTCAAGTTCGAAAAAAGTTCAGCCTATTAATAAAAGCGACTTGAATAAAACCCATTCTAGCGTGGCTGAACTAGAGGTTAGCGATAAATGAAATCCATCATGAATAGTGGCCCCATTGCATGGATGGCCAGCCACGGGATTGCGCCTAACCTATTGATGTTGGCACTGATTATTGGTGGTTTTCTAACCTCAATGAGCATCAAAAAAGAAGTCTTTCCTGAGTTTACCGTAGACGTTGTGCAGGTCCGTTTAGTGTATACGGGTGCGTCACCTTCAGAAATGGAACAAGGTGTTGTATTACCTGTCGAGAATGTATTAACCGATTTGGAAGGCATTGATGATATTAATGCATCTATCCAAGAGGGTTATGCCACCGTATCCATAAGTGTTGAATCAGGGCGAGATACTCAGCAAATTTATCAAGATGTGTTGCAAGCGGTGAATCGAATTTCAACATTCCCTGCACAAATGGAGCAACCCATTGTCAGTATTTGGGCCATGAAAAAAGACATCATGGACTTAGCGCTTCATGGCAGTTTAAGTAAATTTGAATTAAAGCGTTTGGCAGAAGACGTAAAAGAAAAAATTCTAGAATCCCCTTATGTTTCACAAATCGAATTTAAAGGCGCTCCAGCCGAAGAAATTCATGTGGACATTTCTAAAATCACACTAGAAAAATACAAGCTAACCCTATCGGAAGTCGCTACTCGCATTCGTGAAAATGCCATTGAAAAAAGCGCAGGCACGGTTAAAACTCAAGGTGGCGATATTCTTGTTACCTTGAATGATCGAATTTACTGGGCAGAAGAATTCGCTCAAATTCCTTTAAAGCAAGATGCAAATGGCGTGACATTAAGACTGGGCGATGTAGCCAGTATTAATGAGGGTTTTGAAAGTACGACAAATATCGTGACGCTAGATGGCAAAGAAAGTATTCAGATGACGGTGTATCGCAGTGGTGATCAAACGCCGACGATTGTGGTGGACAGTATTTACGCCATGTGGGATGACCTTGAAACCCTTCTGCCTGAAGGTGCGTATTTAACGGTGATTGATGATGATGCTGAGTTGTATCGACAGCGGCTAAATTTATTGCTTAAAAATGCTTTCATTGGATTGGCCCTAGTATTTATTTTGCTGGGTATATTTTTAGAGTATCGATTAGCATTTTGGGTGACCATGGGTATACCCACATCATTTTTGGGGGCCATGTTATTCCTGCCCTATTTTGGTGTGTCGATAAATATGGTGTCTATGTTCGCCTTTATTATTTCATTGGGGATAGTGGTGGATGACGCCATTATTGCGGGTGAAAACATTTACGAGAACTTGGCAAAAGGTAAAAGCCGAATGGAAGCCGCTATCGAAGGGGCGCGCCAAGTAAAAATACCTTTAACCTTTTCAATTTTAACCAACATAGTGGCTTTTTTACCCCTGATGTTTATTGAGGGTGGTATGGGCAAAGTCATGATGGCGATACCGGCTGTGGTGATATTGTGTTTTGCCATTTCATGGGTCGAGGCCCTTTTCATATTACCTGCGCACATTGCGCATTTAAAAGACAAGCCAGAATCTAAAATTGGGTTGTGGCTAGATGATCTTCAAGAAAAAATAGATAAGAGGCTGGTGTACTTTATTCATAATCATTACCGCCCTTTGGTTATGAGGTTATTGGATAATCCAGGTATTACACTGGCCATTGCAGTGGCAATTGCTTGTGTTGTATTTGCTATGCCAATGAGTGGTCGAATGGGGTTTACTCAATTCCCTGTGTTAGAAGGTGAATCGGCAGTTGTGACCATTGAGATGCCACAAAATGCCACGCAACAACAAGCCGAAGCGGTACGTGACTTAGGTGAAATCGCTTTAAATAATGTGATGGCACCCATAGAAAATGAGCATGGTAAATTCTTAGTCAGCACCACATCCAAAATTGCGGGCAGCTCTATTGAAATAGACGCGCGTTTGATTCCCGGTGAAAACAGACCTTATACAACCAATGAAGTGGTTGGGCTTTGGCGCACCGAACTAGGGGAGCTGGCGGGTGTGAAAAGCATCAGCTTTGACGCCGAACGCGGTGGCGGTCCAGCCAGCGGTCGGCCATTCACGCTTGAAATTAAAGGAAGTGATGCTACAGAGTTGGCCTTGGCCAGTGATGAAGTGGTACAGGCATTAAATTTACTAAGTGCCGTCAAAGATGTTGAGAACAGTTTAACCAGCGGAAAACCCAAATGGGATATCGAGCTGAATAACAATGGCCGCAGCCTAGGGTTAAGCGCCACAAGTGTCGCTGACCAAGTTCGTAATAGTTTGTATGGAGCAAGAGCGTTACGTCAGCAACGTGGGAAAAATGAAGTAACTGTTCTGGTGCGCTTGCCTGAAGAAGAGCGTCAGTTCCAACGAGATATTGAACACTTGTTGATTGTTACACCGACAGGGGCAAGGGTGCCGCTGAACTCAATCGCGAAGCTAATTAAGGGATCATCCCCTGCGCAGATAAAGCGAAAAAATGGCACCCAGGTTGTAACCATTGGTGCTGCCGTTGAACCAAGGTCTTTGATTCCCAGTATTCAAAGCACGTTAGAAGGGCAGTACTTTCCAGAAATATCGGCTAAGTACCCAAGTGTGAATATCGGCTATGGCGGCAGGCAAGCCGACAACAAGAAGAGTTTAGGCAGTTTAAAAGAGGGGTTAATTTTTGCCTTAATCGCCATCTATATATTATTAGCCATTCCGTTTAAGAGTTACAAACAACCCTTACTGATCATGATGGTGATTCCGTTTGGGATCGTGGGGGCATTATGTGGTTTGTTGTTATTGGACTTTACGCTGTCGATCATTGCCATTATGGGCATGTTGGCGTTGTGCGGAGTGGTGGTGAATGACAGTTTGATCTTAATTGATTATGCCAACAGTTTGCGTGCAAAAGGTGTCGATATTAAGCAAGCCATACTGGATGCATGTGAGCGACGCTTTCGACCAATCTTATTAACCACACTGACAACCTTTGGTGGATTGGCTCCTATGGTATTTGAGACAAGCCGTCAGGCTAAATTCATAACACCCATGGCGGTGTCTTTAGGGTTTGGAATACTGTTCACGACATTTGTGTGTCTGTTAATTTTGCCTGCGCTGTATGTGGTACTAGACAAATCTTATGTTAGGCGATTTTTTAAGTTTTTATATACGCGGGTTAAAGCCTTTGTAGCGGTCTAAGCGAATCAAGTTAGATTAAAATTCGCTCAGCGATTGTTAGAATATCAAGCTTGCCAATATCCCCACTGGATTTGTAATGGCAAGCTTGGTACATTCAATTCAAGTCAAACCTCCCTTAAATCTCCTTAAGACTTATCTGGCGCGGTATTAAGTAACATGTCCAAAGCATTTCATTTAGTGATATTAGGCGCCGATAATCCAGTCGGCCGTGCCGTGACCGATCAGGCGCAAAAAAGCGAAATATCCTTACATGCGATTCATAGTACAGACTGGGACCTAAGTAACGCACCGGCAATCTTAGAAAAACTAAAAGAGCGTGGGCCTACATTTTTAATTAACTGCATTAGGCCTTCTCTAAGTGGTATAGCGGCAGAACAGGCCAGCGTCATCAGTCAAGCATGCAGCGCATTGAATATAGGATTAATTCAACTGTCATCAAACAATGTATTTGCTGGGCAAGAAGGTGAGTCTTTTACTGAAGACGATGAACCCTTTCCTGAAACAGAGGCTGGCAAGCTGACACTAGCAGCTGAGACCGCCATTCTAAGTTCATGCCCTAGAAGTCTGATTGTTCGTATTGGTTGGTTGTTCAGTTCACAAGGGCAAGATGATGTATCCAAGCTGTTAGAGTTGGCCCAACAAGAAACCCATTTACAGCTTTCAGATTCTAAAACCCTTTGCCCTACGTCAGCCTGTGATATTGCTGCTGTGTTGTTGGCCATGGCGAATCAACTGCGCTATGCCGAACTATGGGGCATTTATCATTATTGCAGCGCAGAGCAAACAACCTTATTTAAGTTTACTGAAGTTGTGGTCGCAGAAGCAAGGCAGCATGAAGATCTGCAAGTGGCCGAGATCAGTAGTGACGCCATCCATCAAATGAATGCCATATTCTCAGAATCCTCACCGAAAATAGCCACAAAAAAGGTGCTTTTTACTTTTGGTATTAAGCCTAAGCCTTGGCGTCAGGCTTTATCCCGAATACTGAAGACTCGATACTCCAAATAATGGGGTCAGGGATCAGATTGTTAAAATCCATTTTTACAGTCTAAGAATGAGCTCTATGATCGCTCATTTCTCATGCAAATCGGCACAAAGACCCTGAATTAAGTTTCATAGGGTCCTTCAATCTTAAAACTTAGTCTAAATAGCCTAAAAATTCATACTACACTTGACCTATAGCTACTCTACTTACTTAAGTTCTGGCACAATCTGCGGTAGTTTTTGGGGACTAGTGAATGCAATTTATTCGTATTATCAGTATTAGTTTGATGGGATTACTTGGCACGGAAGTCACTTTTGCAGACGATCATATATTGGGCGATGACTCCGATATGATGGGGTTTGAAGAGTCTGGCCTGGGTGGTTCGGGTTTTGATTTGCCCGCTTTTGATAGCAATCTTGTTCCTGTGGTTTTAACCGCGACTCGAATTCAACAGCATCAATCTGATGTGCCTGCCAGTGTGACCATTTTAGATAGCGAATTTATACAAAATTTAGGCACGAATAACTTGGCTGAAGTTTTGCGCTATGTGCCGGGCATCATGATGGGCCCTGATAAAAATAATAATGTAGACAGTTTGAATTATCACGGGGGAGAGTCTTCCCTACCCAAGAATCTGCAAGTGCTGGTGGATGGTCGCTCTATGTATCGAGCGGGTCTTGCATCTGTCAGCTGGTACGAAATGCCAGTGGCCATTGCTGATATCGATCGTATTGAAGTAGTACGCGGACCAAACTCAGCAAGCTATGGCGCGAACGCTTATCAAGCCGTCATCAATATATTAACCAAGCACCCCAGTGATACTTATGGCACCACCCTTTCTTTTGAAGCAGGAGAGAATGGACAAGAGGATGTATTTCTTCGCCAGGGTGGCCGTATAGATGAAACGGATTATCGAGTTTCTTATACTCAAAAAAATGATGATGGATTCAGTAATTCTAATGACACTCGAAACACTCGTTTTTTAAATTTTGATAGTTACAAGCATTTAGGATCTGGCGGAGAGCTGGAGCTGTCGGTTGTGGTCTCTGATTCAGAAAGGGATTTACGAAAGAAAGTTACGGTAGGTGAGGGAGATAATGAGGTAGTGATTCAGACAAATGATAATGAAGTAAATGAAACTCGCTCAGAAGTCGGCATTCAATGGACAAAAGATTTTAGTAATAAACATCAGTTATCAGTTAAATCGTATATAACGTACTTTGAGCAAAAACAATTGGTCCAAGTAGCAGGCGTGCCAAACCTTTACTTAGATTCGGATTTATTGGCATTAAATGCACTTAGTTCTGATAATGCTGATATTTTAATTGCTGCGGTAGGATCTGGTAATTTGTCAGCTGCAGTAGCTTTTATTGATACCTTACCAACAGATCAACAAGTTTTGGCAACGAACTTTGTAACAACTTATTCTACAGGTGCTATTGGCAATATTTCAGGCGATATTAATGCCAATTTAGATGAATTTCGCTTTGATATAGAGCTACAAGATACTTACATTTATAATTCGAATTTGACATTTGTATCTGGTGTAAGCTTTCGACGTGATGTTGTGGATTCAGAACATTATTTTGACGGTGAGCTATATAGTAATACGTCACGTATGTTTGGCAGTATTACTTGGAAACCCAATGATAAAACTAACCTGCATTTAGGTGGCATGATCGAAAAAGAAGAATTTTCAGATTCCGTATTCTCTCCTAGAGCGGCCATTAATTATAAAATATCTCCTAGCGAATCCCTTCGTTACGTTTACAGTGAATCAGTGCGCAGCCCTGATTTTTTCGAGCAATTTGCTAATTGGACCTTGGAAGTTGAAAATGTACCCCAATCGAATCTATTAAACGGAAACACTTTTTATAAAGTAGGGCGTGGCCCAGGAATGATTGAACATCAAAAAATCGTATCGAATGAACTGGGGTATTACGGACGCTTAAATGATTATGCTGCGGAATTGGATGTTCGTTTGTTTCATGAAGCCGAAAGTAAGGTGCTTTATCAGTCCTTATCGGTTGATGATTTTATTGCAGAAAACGACAATACAATTGATCATTTTGGTATTGAGTGGCAAGTACAAGTTAATCCTTTTTCAAATACGTTATTAAGAATGACGGCTGCTTATGTAGAGGTCGATACTAGCAGGGAAGACAACGGGGCAAAATTAAGAGTCTATGCAAAAGAAACCGCAACTGCAACCTGGATGCAAGGTTGGGGCAGCCGAGTTTCTACCACGCTAAATTATTTTATTGTTAAAGACCTTGATGATACCAATGTAAATTCAAATCGAACCCGTATTGAACGCTTTGACGGGCGTATTTCTAAGGGATTGAATCTGGCCAGTATTGATGCTGATATATATATGAATTTTCAGCATGATATTTCGAGTGATACATATCTTTGGGACTCGACCTATTACACTGATAGTACTCGCCTCGTATTGGGGGCCAGCGTGGCCTTTTAATTAATCCAATTGCTCTGTCAAAAATATATTAAACATCTATAAAAAAGCCGCTTATTCTCATAAGCGGCTAAGGCGTTATCCATAACATCCCAATCTAAATCTTTACCACTGCCTTTTCCAAATGGTTTATTATTTTTCCTTTCTACAATAAACCTTGATTCACAGTTATGACTCTCTATAAATCCCCATAATCTTTTCACTGATGATATTTTTAATGCCTTGACGTTCAAGCATGGACATTTCAGACAGCGCGCTTAAGCGTAAACGGTGTAAGTGCAAGCAAGGCATATCAGAATCAAACTCTCTTAAATCCCCTTTTTTCAGAATCGGTAAAAATGGATCATTACCTTGAAAGCGTTTTAATATTTGGCGTAAGCCTTCTTTAAATGGAATAGGAATCGAACGTACGTTATTGTCTTGCTGTGTGATGACGATATATAAGCCATCTCGATTGATGGTCTCACCGGGAACAATATGCAAGCCAGTGGCTTGTACAGCGCCTTCAGGAATGTGATTAAACGTATCATGAAACGCATATGGGTCTGGCAGTACAACCATGTTTCGACCCTGGTCTTCAGGGAAGAAAATATTGTAATTACTGTATAACTGATTAACCGTAGGAGAGTAAACGCATAGCTTGTTTTCAAAGCGTTTCACAAACTCAGCAGCATGCTGGTGTTGTGTAATATGCTCAAGGCCCCAAATTAAATCACTGTTGTCTAATTCCTGATTTGCTGCATAACCCATAATATCCTCCGGTGGCGGTCACACTGCTTAAGAACTAAAGCATGTGCTTAATTAGCCATGGTTCAAGTATCGACCATATGATGAGATTGTTCTGTGTAAGTTTAGTGAATAAACGTATACAAAGGGGGCTAGGAATGTAGCAATAGGCAGAACCTTGAAGGCTGTCACTTAATAATAGTGAATGAACGCATATTCACACGTCAAACTGTGTACTGGTGTTTGTTTTTAGTGGGTTTTAAATTCTATTGGGCACAGCGTTTAGACCACAAAGTTTTGTAATCAATGAATTAAACAGTCGCCAAGGGTCATCTTGTAACATACTTTTAGTTGCAAGATCGATTAGGTTACAAAGCAGCAAGCTTTCTTCAATAACCGTTACAGAAAGTCGGCGTGATGCCCCTTTAAGTTGGGTCTGTTTTTTAGGCCAAAACACTTTAAGTTGCTGAAGCGCTTTATCATCTGCGATTCCATTATTCTTTAATTGAATAAAGGACAGCATTAACCTCACATCATTGGCGATTATGGCTAATAATTGCAGGGGGTTGACCCCTTCACCTTGCAGTACGCTTAATATGTGAATGCTTCGAACCACGTCTCCTTTAAAGGCGGATTCAGATAAAGCAAATACATCGTAGCGACTTGCGTCGCCTACGCTGTTCTCAATGTCTTCAGCGGTTATTGTGTCGCTGCCAACTAACTTCAGTTTTTCAATTTCTTGAGCCGCTGCCAATAGGTTACCATCAGTACGGTCTGCCAGTAATGCGAGCGCATCTCTGTCAGCTTTCATATTGTAGGCACGTAAGCGATTGGCTATCCAGCCTGGTAATTGATTGCGTTCTATGGGCCAGTGAGCAATAAAAGCCCCTATTTTATCAAGGGCTTTAAACCACTTACTGTTCTGTGCGCTTTTATCAACCTTGGGCAAAACAATTAACAAAATATTGTCAGGATTGGGTTGCTGGCAAAGCTCTAATAAGGTTTTGCTGCCTTGGTCCCCTGGTTTGCCATTTTCGATTCTGATTTCAATTAACTTGCGACTGGAAAATAAACTCATGGCGTTAGCGCTATCGATCAGCGTTGCCCATTTGTACTGTCCGTCTACATGATGAACCTCGCGTTCATCAAAGCCTTGGGCTTTTGCTGCAGCTCGAATCTGATCACACATCTCTTGGCTTAAAAGTGGCTCGTCACCACTGACAATGTACACAGGTTTCAGTTGCGATTGTAAATGCTGGTTTAACTGTTCCGGTTTTAAGCGCATGAGTTATAGCTGCTTAGCTTGAGCGGGTTTGAGGGTGATGCTTTTCAAACGCAGTAGCATTTTATAGGCATTAGATTGTTTCATATCAAGACGCAAGTTTTGTTCTTCTTGTGCTTTGCCAATTTCAGCATCGGCATCATACAAAAGTGTTTGATACGTTGTCACTGAGAGGACGTCACTCACCGCGTCTTTATTAATATCTAGAAGTTGAAAGTCGAGGGTTTGAATGAGTTCGTACTCACTTGCCTTGGCATTACTGGTGACGGCTAAGGTTCGCTTCCCTGTTGTTTCTTTTAATACGCGTAGTTGAAAGTCAGCGTCTTGAGAAAGCGTTACGCCATTGCTTAATAGGGATTGTTTGATTGCATTTTGAGAAACAAAATCAATGGCCGATACATTCAGATCTAAAATTCGAAGAGATAGCGGTAGATTAACTTGTCCACGTAAGTGCCAGCCACACGCAGATGTGATGCTGATAACAAGCGCGATAATGATTAACTTAAAATGCGTCATCTAATTCACTTTTATTATTTAATCGAAAAAGAAGCTTTAAAGACATGTACGCTGTTTAGCGTAAATGCCCTTGCTCTAACTGAGTAAACAGTTAGAGCAAGTAAACGAGTTCGATAATCAGTTGGCTACAATATTAACCAGCTTACCAGGTACATAAATTTCTTTACGTACAGTCAAGCCATCTAAAAACTTCAGTACATTTTCATGGGCGTTTGCCGCTGCAATGGCGCTGTCTTTATCAATGTTTGCAGGCACATCAAGTTTTCCACGTACCTTACCATTAACCTGTACAACAATTTGAATGCTGTCACGAACCAATGCTGATTCGTCTACAGTAGGCCAGGGTGCATCTAAAACAAGATCATCGTTACCTAGCTCTTTCCACAATACATGGCTCATGTGAGGTGCGATGGGTGCCAGCATTTTTGTAATGGCGACTAATGCTTCTTTTAGCACTGAACGGTTTTGTTCGTTGCTCTTGTCTAGCTTTTGCAGGGTGTTCATTAATTCCATAATGGCTGCGATAGCGGTATTAAAAGCATTACGGCGAGCAATGTCGTCGCTGACTTTTTGGATGGTTTCATGAGTCTTGCGACGAGCCGCCTTTTGATTGTCGTCTAGGCTGTCTGCATTCAGAGGTGCAATGTCGTCACCAGCAATCACTTCAGCGGCTAAGCGCCAAACACGTTGTAGAAACTTCTGAGCTCCTTGTACGCCAGCATTTGACCATTCTAGAGATTGCTCTGGAGGCGCTGCGAACATGGTGTATAGGCGCACAACATCGGCACCATACAGATCAATGGCTTCTTGAGGGTCGGCACCGTTATTTTTTGATTTAGACATCTTGATCATGCCTTCGTGTTTAAGCTCGGTGCCTTCATGGCTGGCTTTAACAACACGGCCTTTATCATCGCGATCCAGTTTAACGTCAGCAGGGTTAACCCACTCTTTGCCGCCGTTTTCATTTTGGTAGCTGAATGCGTCGGCTAATACCATGCCTTGGCACAGTAGGCTTTTGAATGGCTCATCGCCTTTCACTAAATCAGCATCACGTAATAACTTGTGGAAGAAGCGCGCGTATAGCAAGTGAAGAATGGCGTGCTCGATACCACCAATGTATTGATCCACAGGCAGCCAGTAGTTGGCTTCTTTAGGGTCGATCATTTGCGTATCGTCTTGTGGAGAGCAGTAGCGCGCGTAATACCAAGAGCTTTCCATGAACGTATCAAAGGTATCGGTTTCGCGGAAGGCTTGCTCGCCACCAAATTCAATGTTTTCAAATTCAGGGTTGTTTTTAATTGGGCTGTTAACACCATCCATTACCACGTCTGTTGGTAATACGATTGGTAGCATCTCTTCAGGTGCCACCACTTGCTCGCCGTTTTGTTTGTTGATCATCGGTACTGGGGTGCCCCAGTAACGCTGACGGCTTACGCCCCAATCGGTCAGACGGTAATTGGTTTTGGACTTACCCTTTCCTGATTGTGTTAATTTATAAGCAATGGCTTTAAAGGCTTTGTTGAAATTTAAGCCGTCAAATTCACCAGAATTAATTAGCTTACCTTTTTCAGTAAAGGCGGCTTCTGAAATATCAAAATCGTCAGGAGCAGCAATGACCTGATTAATTTCAAGACCGTATTTTTTAGCAAATTCAAAATCACGCTGATCATGAGCCGGAACTGACATGACTGCGCCTGTGCCGTAACCCATCAATACAAAGTTAGCGACCCAAACCGGCACTTCTTTGCCTGAAATTGGGTGAATGGCTGTACGACCTGTGTCGCAGCCTTTTTTCTCCATGGTGGCGATGTCAGCTTCAGCTGTGCCGCCTAACTTGCATTCTTCAAGGAAGGCCGTTAGTTCAGTATTGCCTTGTGCGGCTTCAATGGCCAGAGGGTGACCAGCAGCAACCGCTAAGTAACTTACGCCCATTAAAGTATCAGGGCGAGTGGTGTAAATATCCAACGTCTCTTCTTGGTCTTTAAGGCCAAACGACATCTCAACCCCTTGGCTTTTACCAATCCAGTTGCGTTGCATGGCTTTTACTTTTTCAGGCCATTCATCAAGCTGGTCTAGGTCGTTTAATAGTTCTTCGGCGTAATCGGTGATGCGGATAAACCACTGAGGAATTTCTTTACGCTCGATCGGGGTGTCACAGCGCCAGCAGCAGTTATCTATCACTTGCTCGTTGGCCAGTACAGTTTGATCGTGAGGGCACCAGTTCACGGCGCTTACTTTTTTATAGGCTAGGTCTTTTTCTACAAGCTTGGTAAAAAACCATTGTTCCCAGCGGTAATACTCAGGTTTGCAGGTAGCCAGTTCACGATCCCAGTCGTAACCAAAGCCCAAGCTGTTTAACTGGTCTTTCATGTAGGCCACGTTTTCGTCAGTCCACTTGCCCGGAGCTGTTTTGTTTTTAATGGCTGCATTTTCAGCAGGCAGGCCAAATGCATCCCAACCCATAGGCTGCATCACATTTTTTCCTTGCATGCGTTGGTAGCGCGAGATTACGTCGCCAATGGTGTAGTTACGTACGTGGCCCATATGCAGGCGGCCACTAGGGTATGGAAACATGGATAGGCAGTAAAACTTCTCGCGGTTGCTGTCGACAACGGCTTTAAATACTTGGTTCTCAGTCCAATATTGTTGAACCTGAGACTCGATTTCTTGTGGGTTATATTGCTCTTGCATGGTGCTGTTATGCTGCCTATTGAAATAGCGTGAATGCTATCAAAATGATGAAAAAAATTAGTTGCTAAGGATACCTTAGATTCCCCCTGAAGACCTAGTAATTATAGGGTCAGGTTGACGTTTTTGAGCCACTAATCACTGGATTTAACCTTGAATTTAAAGGCCTATCTCCTAATCTCTTAGGATAGTAAGAATAAATGGAATACCTAATGGATTGGTGGTCAAAACTCAGCTTGCGCTGGAAGCTTCAAATTGGATTTATAGCTGTGACGGCCATTACAACGTTGTTTCATCGTTTTTTGGCCGTACACGAACTTCAAAAGATGATTGATATTGCCAATGGTGAGGGGGTCTCAGCCAATACGGTTGCCATGATGGTGCAATCCCGAAGTGATTTTATATTTAATAGCATTTGGGAGTCGGCAATAGAATTTTCGATTCAGTTTGTAGTGATTGGTTTTGTAGCAACCTTATTCATCAAGCCTTTTCGAGCGTTAATTAGAGCATTACGCAAAGTTGAAAAAGGTGATTTAACCATCACTGTGAATACACGAAGTCAGGATGAGGTGGGGCAGCTAACCACGCATTTTAATTCAATGGTTAGGCGCTTAAACGAAGTGCTTGCCAATGCTGATTCTAGCTCGCGCTATATGCGACAAAGTGCTTATCAAATAACAGAGGTGAGCCGTAGCATTGCCTCGCAATCAAATGAAGAGAAGTCCAAATTTAAAGAAGTGAGTGAGGTGATATTGCAGCTGCATGAGATCAGCTCGCATATTCAATCGCTAGCGGACGACTCGAAAAAAACGGCTGAAAAAGGCAAAGAGGCTGCACTTTCAAGCAAGCAAGTTATGCAAAAAAGTGTCGAGGACATGGGGCAAATTCAGGAGCAAGTGAAAACGGCTTCTGACCAGGTGGAAGCGTTGGATGCCACTGCTCAAAAAATTGCAGAGATAATCGGTACGATCAGTGAAATAGCCGATCAAACAAATTTATTGGCCCTTAATGCGGCCATTGAGGCCGCCCGTGCAGGGGAGCAAGGTAGAGGCTTTGCAGTTGTTGCGGATGAAGTTAGAGGTCTAGCTGAAAAGACCAGTCAAAGCTCAGAAGAAATTAACTCAATTATTAACCATCTTACTCGTAATGTTAAAGAGGTGACGGGGTCTATGGGTGTCGTAGTTGAGCAGGTTAAAAATAATGCCGATTCGACTAAAGATACTGCAATAGAGATAGACCAAGCAGCCAATCAGATAATGATCTCAGCAAAGAATGCGCAAGAAATTGATCAAATTAGTTCGCAACAGCTTTCTCGATTTACTCAGCTTGAAGAGGCCATGGAAGGGTTGTTAGAGGCCCTGGAACAAAATACATCTAAGGTTGCCAATACCAGTAATATTGCTGAATCGCTTTTGAAATTAACGCAAACATTGGGAGACTTGATTAATCATTTTAAAATCGAAAAAACAATGGTTACGGATATTAATCAACCGGAAGATGATGATCGTCGAGAGCACCCGCGTATAGAATCGCATTTCCTAGTGCGCATTGAACTTGACGATTTATGGGAAGATGCCTACTGCGAAAATATCAGTCTTACCGGCATGAAAATTTTATTGAATCATGAGGTCGAGATGAACGAATCAATGGAGATTTCATTGATGCTGCCAAAAGATGATTTACAAGAATACCGCAGTCAGACCCCCATGCGCTTGAAGGCAAGCGTTGAGCGTATTGGCACTCATAGGGATGGATTTGCTTATGGCGTGCAGTTTACAAATATCAGCCAATCACAAACGGCCATGATAGAGCAAGCCATTGACTTCATTGATATGGCTGCTTGATCTTGATCAATAAAGAATACACTTTGAATGAGAATCCTTTCTAGAACAGTGTGTTTGCATTGAGTTTTACACCTCTCCTGATAATGTCCGCCGCTCACGATCATCACTAAGTTATGGAGAGCCTGTGGGCGTTTTAAAAATCAGTATCTGGGCTGCACTTTTAAGTATTTTATCTGCATCAGTTATCGCACAAATATCCCCTGAACTAAATGGCTCTTTACAATCAATGTATGCGGACCCTGGTTTGAAATCTGCAGCCATATCTCGTGGGCAAGAGCGTTCAGTTTTGTGCGGTTATTGTCACGGTAAGGATGGCAATAGCATTAAAGAATATATACCGAATTTGGCCGCACAAAACCCTGAATATTTATTAAATCAATTTCAACTCTTTGCCAGTGGTGAACGTAAAAGTTACGTGATGGAACAAATTTCAAAAGGTTTGACGACCGATGAAATGTTGGACCTAGCTGTGTTTTTTGCTGATAAAAAAGTGAAGCCACAAGCGCATATTTCAACATCTGAAAAGGGTATGGAGCGTTATCAGAGCTTTTGTTTTGCGTGTCACGGTGACGACGGTAAAGGCAATAAAGACTTGCCAAGACTGGCGGGGCAAAAGAAAGCTTTTTTAATGAAAGCTTTGAAAGACTTTAAGCAAGGTAAGGCTGCTAGGGCCAGTTCACCCATGGTGCGTATTATGAAAGCCATTAACGAAAAGGATATTGAACCTCTGGCAGATTACATTGCGTCTATGCGATGAACGTCAGTGTAATGAGCCTCAGTGTCGATTGATTATATTGTTAAGCAATGGAGTAATCGGATTTGAAGGCATGTATAATTATGCTTTTAACCCTTGGCTATCGTGTTGTGAAACGCGGATGTAAGCAAGGGTGTATCTAGCTGGAGATTACACATGTTGTTAGAAGGTTCGTCTGACATAATCTTGAAATGTGAATACATGACATCAGGAGCGCATGAAGGCTCGCAGTGGCTGACCTTTCGTAATGGATTTGTAATGGTGCTGACAACTGATTGTATGGCTCTATATAAGGACGAGGCGTCTATTTCTGACCCGTTAGGCAATGGTTTAAAAGCCTTGGCAGATTTAAAAGACAGCGATCAATTGATTGCTGCTGACAATGGATTGATATCATCATTCAGTGCCGGCTTTGTTGGTCTTCATGATGAGAAGGCAATATTGATTACCCCTAATGATATCCAGCTGTTCGCGAACAAAACCGATGCGTTATATAACCGAGATGAATTGGCTAGATTAGAATTGAGCTAAAGCAGGTTGTTCTACGTATGATCAATAAAAAAGAGTCTTATGACTCTTTTTTATTGAGTGCCATTCTAGTTTGCAACCCGATGAGCAATAGGACTCCGAAGCAAAGAATAAGAATAGGCCAGCTTCCCCATATATTAAATGGGGTATTACCAGTTCGAACTTCTGCCTGCGCACTTAGAACACCAAATTCCATTTGAGGCAGTTTTTCGACGACGTTACCCCGGTTATCTATGAGCGCTGTTACACCGGTATTCGTGCTTCTTAATACGTAACGTCCGTTCTCTAGTGCTCGCATTTTAACAATCCCTAAATGCTGAAGTGGGCCGTTACTTAATCCGAACCATGCATCGTTACTAATGGTGATCATTAATCCACTATCAGTGCTTTGAGATGCCACAAAGTCTGGGTAAACCACGTCATAACAGATAAATGGCGCAATGCTGTAAGCTAAGCTTTCATTATTTACACTGATTAATGCTTGAGAATGATCACCAGCTGCAAACTGTGACATGGGAATATTGAAGAACGACAACAAGGGGCGCCAGCTTTCTGGTAGTGGCATATATTCACCAAATGGCACTAGCTTTTGTTTGTGATAAAGCCCTGATGCCTGACCTAAGCCAACAATTGAATTGTGGAATTTTCCAGGCTGCGGTTCGCTTTGATTTTGCTGATAAGGAATGCCGGTAATCAAGGCTGTGTTATTTACTTTGCCTTCTTCATCTAAAAACTTCATGTATTCTTTGGCTTGATGGTGCAGAACAGTAATTGCTGTTTCAGGCCACAAAATTACGTCGGCATCCCAGTTTTTCTCACTGGCACTTCTGTATTTTTCAAGCGTTGGGTAAATCTCTTCAGAGAGCCATTTTCGTTCTTGAGGAATATTGCCTTGAATAGCCACTACTTTAATTTCAGCTTGTTTGTCTGTCCATTCGAAAATCGCCAGAAAAGCCCCAATTACCCAGGGGGCAATTAAAATCACCCCTGTGTTTCTTATGACGTTTTTAAATGTGTCTTTGTGATCGTCTGCGATCAATTTTTTCCATGATGTGTCGATAATAAACGCAGACATTAAAACAATGATAAAGCTAATACTGTATACACCAAATACAGGGGCAAAGCCTTTTAAGCTTGATTGCACATGAGCGTCGCCCAAAAATAACCAAGGAAAGCCTGCCAGAAACCAGCTTCTAGACCATTCAAATAAAACCCAGATCGCAGCAAAGCTTAAGTAGGGTTTGCTTTTGTCTGAAGCAAATTTTTGGTAGCTCAATGTCATTAAGGCAAAAAACCAGGCTAAACCCATGACAAATATAAGCGTTAATAAAAATGCCAAAGGAGCGGGCGTATGGCTGTATACATGAATACTAACGTAAACCCAGCTAACGCCAGCAGCAAACACACCAAGGCCAAACCACCAACCCCGCCACATGGCTTGTTTGTTGGTCAGTGATTTTAAAGAATAGTAAAATAGAGCGATGGCTACAATTTGCAAAGGCCAGAAATTATAAGGCTCTAGGCTAAAGGGGATAAGTGCGCCGCACACTAAGGCAAAAAAATGGCCTAGAAGTCCAGGCCGTTGAATCGATTGTAAATCAATGTTCATTGAGTTCTTCTATTGTTCTAATTTTGACTCAGTGGTCACTTCTAATAAATGAATCTGTCGGTTATTGGCATTTGCGACATTGAAGCTTAGCTTGCCAATGGCGATGGTCTCATCACACTCAGGCAGGCGCCCAAATTTATCAATAATAATGCCGCCAATGGTATCAAATTCAACATTCTTAAACTTGGTATCAAAAGTCTCGTTAAAGTCTTCGATTGGGGTAAGGGCTTTCACCATATAGGTGGTGTCATCTACTTGCTTGATAAAACTGTCTTCTTCATCAAAGTCGTGTTCGTCTTCGATTTCACCCACAATTTGCTCTAATACATCTTCGATGGTCACAAGTCCTGCTAGTCCACCGTATTCATCGATCACAAGGGCCATGTGGTTGCGAGTGGCGCGGAATTCCTTCAATAGTACATTCACGCGTTTACTTTCAGGCACGTAGGTCACGGGACGCATAATGTCTTTTAAGCGGAAGCTGGTGTTATTTTCAGTGAGCACCAATGGTAATAGATCTTTAGCCAGCATGATGCCAAGCACTTCATCATCATTTTCTCCTAATACAGGAAAACGAGAGTGAGCGGATTCAATGACTTGGGGCAAAAAGTCTTTGGCGCTCTGGTCAGCGTGCACGCAGACCATTTGAGAGCGAGGGATCATTATTTCTCGCACTTGCATGTCGGCAACTTGAATCGCCCCTTCCATAATGGAGAGTGCGTCGCTGTCTACTATTTGGCGGCCTTCTGCCTCGCGTAGTATGTGTTTAATTTCGCTGCGGTTTTGTGGATCACCAGCAAATAGCTTTAAGCTGTCTAACCAGCTAAATATTGACTTTTTCGGTCGCTCTTTCATTATCTTATTCAATGATTAAATAGGGGTCAGTGATATCCAGTTTTGCCAGTATTTGGCGCTCTAGATTTTCCATGACGTCAGCTTCAGCGTCCTTTATATGGTCGTAGCCCAGTAAATGCAAGCAACCATGTACTACCATGTGCGCCCAGTGGTGCATCAATGGCTTATTTTGTTCGTGTGCTTCTGATTCTACGACGGGAGCGCATATCACTAGGTCGCCAATTAGGTTGCCCATTTCTTCTTGTATATGGGCCATCTCCGGCGGGATTTCGAAGGGAAAAGACAGCACGTTTGTAGGCTTATCCTTGCCTCGAAACTCAAGGTTCAAGCTTTGGCTTTCTTCTGGTCCAACAATCACAATGCTTAAATCGGCGGCGTCTTTTAAGCCTGTTAAAGCGGTACTTGCCCATAGATTAAATTGTTCAAAATCGGGCAGGTTATCCGCTTCAAATTCCGCTTGCAGGTCTACATTGATCATTTTGTTGTCTCGGAATATGTGTCAGTAGGTGCAGTCTGCTTAGTGGCCGTATTCTGCTCGGCCTCTAAGCGTTTGGCTTCACGGTCAGCTTCCAGTTTGATGTCGTGCTTGTCATAGGCGTCTACAATGCGTTGCACCAACGGGTGCCTTACAACGTCTTTGTTCGCAAAGTGGGTAAAGCCAATGCCTTCTACTTTGTCCAATATGTTCATGATATGAGCTAAACCAGATCGTGTTCCGCGAGGTAGATCCACTTGAGTGATATCGCCTGTTACCACGGCTTTAGACCCAAAGCCGATCCGAGTTAGGAACATCTTCATTTGTTCTGGGGTTGTGTTTTGGCTTTCATCTAAAATGACGTACGCGTTACTGAGGGTACGTCCACGCATATAGGCTAATGGCGCTATTTCAATAATATTGCGCTCTTGCAGCTTGACCACTTGCTCGTAGCCCAGCATTTCATGCAATGCGTCGTAAAGAGGGCGCAAATATGGGTCAATCTTTTGTGAAAGATCACCAGGTAAAAATCCCAGTTTTTCTCCTGCTTCAACCGCAGGGCGCACCAATAGAATTTTTTGAACATCATCGCGCATTAACGCTTCAACCGCACAAGCCACAGCTAGGTATGTTTTACCTGTGCCTGCAGGGCCAATACCAAAATTTATATCGTGAGTGTGAATGGTGCGCACATACTTTTGCTGATTAGGCCCTCGAGGCTTAATGATCATTTTAGGCGTGCGTAAAACAATGGCTTTATGCCCTAAATTGTCTTTGGCTGCGTCTTTTAATTCAGCGATTTCTAAGTCGGCTTCTTGCAACATAAGGTGAATTAAATCACTGCGAATGTCTGTTTTGTTGTGGGTTTCACGATACAGTTTTTGAATGATTTTGGTGCTGTGATCCACACCGGAAGCATCACCAGCAATCTTAAAATGATTGCCTCGGTTAAAAATGCGTATAGAGAAATGTTTGGCAATTTGTTTAATGTTGCAGTCAGTATGCCCGCAAAGGTTTGACAAGCGCTTTGTGTTGTCAGGCTCCAAATAAAACTCGGCTTGTGCAGTGTGGTTTTTCTCAGCGGTTTTAGTGTCTGCTGTCATTAAGGTTCTAGATCTCGCATGTGATTAATTGATGTGAAAAGGGTGTGTTAAAACACACCTTCTTCAATTAAAAGAGCGCCTGATAGGCTGTTATTGAATGACTCTTCTATTTTAATTTTAACAAACTTACCGATTAAGCTGTAATCATCACAGTTAAAATACACTGAGCGATTGTTTTCTGAACGGCCAATCATTTTACCTGGGTCTTTGTTAGAGACCTGTGTTACCAAGATCGTTTCAGTCTTGCCCACCATGCGGCGTCCAATCTGCTGAGCATTTTGGATGATGCGCTCTTGAAGTATTTTTAAGCGAAGCTTTTTATCCGCTTCAGGCATGTTGTCTTCTAGGTCAGAAGCAGGAGTGCCCGGGCGTCTGCTATAAACGAAACTAAAGGATGTGTCGAAGCCAATCTCAGCGATTAAGTTCATTGTATCTTCAAAGTCTTGATCCGTTTCACCAGGGAAACCCACAATAAAGTCAGAGCTGATGCTGATGTCAGGGCGGACTTTTTTGATTTTGTTGATCTTGTCGATGTACATATCAACTCCATGGCCACGTTTCATGGCAGCCAGGATTTTATTTGATCCACTTTGTACTGGTAGATGTAAATGGCTAACCAGTTCAGGCACTTCAGCAAATGCCTGTATTAGGCTGTCAGTGAATTCAAGAGGGTTACTTGTGGTAAAACGAATGCGGTCAATGCCATCAACATCGGCAACACGGTGAATCAGCTCAGCTAAATCCGCAATTTCACCGTCGTCGGTTTCACCTTCATAGCAGTTTACATTTTGGCCAAGCAGATTGATTTCGCGAACACCTTGCTTAGCTAGTTGATGTACTTCTTCCATCACGCTATTAAAGGGTCTGCTTACTTCTTCGCCACGTGTGTAGGGCACTACGCAGAAAGTGCAGTATTTACTGCAGCCTTCCATAATAGAAAGAAAAGCACTGGCGCCCTCTACTTTCGGGGCGGGTAGGTGATCAAATTTTTCAATTTCAGGAAAAGTAACGTCTACCACAGGGATTTTATTCACACTGGCATCGATAAAGTCAGGTAGGCGGTGAAGTGTTTGTGGTCCAAACACCATATCCACTTGAGGTGCTCTTTTGCGAATGGCTTCGCCTTCTTGGCTGGCCACGCAGCCGCCGACGCCTATGACTAGATCTGGATTCTTGGCTTTTAATTTGTTCCAACGGCCAAGCTGATGGAAAACCTTTTCTTGGGCTTTTTCTCGAATAGAGCAGGTATTTAACAGCAATACATCCGCATCTTCGGGATTGTCGGTTAGCTCCATTTCGTGGGTATCACCCAGCAAGTCTGCCATACGAGAGCTGTCGTATTCGTTCATTTGGCAACCATGGGTTTTGATGTACAGCTTTTTCGCCACGGAGTTATCCACTCATACTAACTAAATTAAGAGCGGCATTATAAACCTCTGGTGGAAATCTGCCCAGTTTTCTTATCCTTATTAGCGGCAATTGCCAAAATGTAAGTAAGTAGACACTGACCAAAGAGCTGATTTCTTACACCATTTGTCGGAATAGAGCATATCTCTTACAAGACATCTTGTTAGAATGGCCACCTCACACATCAAATGACAGCATAAAGTATGGCTGTGATGCTTAAAAAGGCTTGATGAGTAGAGTAAGCAGCTGGAATTTGTTATCTGACGACGTATCGAAGCTAAGTAGCATAATTGAGTGTTAGATTTCACAACTTTAAGGATGAAGGGTTTTATGGCTCAAGATTCATATAGGCTTCGCGGAGAAAGTGCGAATCCAGATATTATTCGTCGTTTGAAGGGCGAAATTAGAAAGCTAGAGTCTCAGCTGGAGCGCCTTCAAGGGGAAGATACGCCTCATCGATTTAGTTTGATGAAGACGTATCGATCTATGATTGATTCAAGGCAGGAAATTTTAGAGCAGATGTTTTAAGCGTCTGACAGATAATCGCTAAAAAGAGGCTAATGCCTCTTTTTTTGTGTCTAGTTTTTAGCTTGCGATGTTTTGAGTGCTTTCTGTAGCCGGCGAACTTCTGCCTGAAGTAATACGGTTTTCCTTTTCCATTTATCAAGCTGAGCTTTACTGACCTTTCCACCTTTTGATTGGTAGGAATGAATGTCTTCTAAGGCATTACTTGCTTGTTCTTTTAATAAAAGACTTTGATCGTTAAAAGATAGGTTTGTGATGTTTGTATGTTTGAAAGCTTGGTTGATGCGATCAAACTGCTCCTCTTGCTTTAATACAAACTGCTCAAGCTGATTTTCTTGTGCGATACGCATTTTTTTTGCGTAACGGGTTAGAGAATATAAGCGTTCAGCCTGAAAGAGGCTTGCGTCAGCCAGTTCTTCTATACGCAGTTTTTGCCTTGGATTTTGGCGAATAAATTGCTGGGTGTCAGCAAGGTTGTCGATTGTTTTCTGGTAGGTGCGTGGCAGTAGTTCTTTTGCATTTAACTCGTTGGCTTGTTGCAGCATGGTGTGAGTTTTAGCTAAAAATTCATAGTCTATGGCTTTCACCTCCAGCGCACGCATCTTCTTTATTAAATCTTTTTGAGCGCTTTTAGCTCCGTTAATGTCCCGTTGTTCGATTAATTTTATTATCTCAATTTGCTCAAGTTCTAATTCGCTGTAGCGTGCAGGGAAATGTTTTTGAGCCGATAGTTGTGTTAATACTTTTCGGCTATTTAAGCTTTGTTTAAGCGTATCTTTTGTTACTTTTTTATTTCTAATGCCTGCTTTTACGTACTCTGTGCTTAAGTAAGCATTTAGTTTGGCTTCTTGGTTGCCATTGTCTTTGGCATAAACAGATTTTGCTTTGTCGAATGAAGTTTTAGCTTTTGTATAATAACTTGGCGCATAAAACGAAAGATTTTCGCTTTCGGCTTTGCGAATATTGAGTTTGGCACTCTGCAATGCGTCGTTAGCGGACTTTTTTGATGGAGTAGATTGCTCAGCCCGTGACTGAATGCTTTTTTCATCCGGTAATGTTGCGCAACCAGAAATTACTAGGCTTAACGCAAGTGTAAAAGGAATAGGTGAAATATTGAACAAACGCACGCAGTAACTCCGTTGACTGTGTAATAAAAAAATAGCGTAGATATAATAATAAGCTCTATAAAACGCACTATACTTAAGCAAGAGAGCTAGATAACGGGATTGTAACAACAATGGTTGCCTAATAGGCATAAAGATGGGAGAGTAAAGTGAATAAGTGTGACCATGGTCGTGAGAATCTAGTCTCAATCTCTATATAGGGTACATGCGTACGTTCAATGCAATGAATGCAGCAATAGCAATTGATGGAGGCCAATATGACGCATACACTAAAGCACCCATTAAAGTGGCGGTTAGCCGATGTTGAAGGTACTGGCGTTGAGTTTGTAAACGTTGTAATGCCAGAGCAAGACCCTCTTTCAAATCAAGAAATCCTGTTATCAACCGACATACCTAGCCCTCTCAATTCCAGTATGGATATTGGTTGGAGCGACGAAGATCTGGATTTATTTCAAGCTCTGCTTTATAAAATGTTAGACCTTAATATGCACGACACAGATCAGTTAGAGCTAAATCAGCCTGAGCTAGTGGATGTGTTGCATATTGTGGCAGCTGCTCATTTTATTGAACCCAAGGATGCGGATGAATTTTTAGCCGAAGATATTCCGACAGTTCAGATAGAAGTGGATTTTGGTGATTTAATTTGTGTGAATACCAAAGGGGGCTTTAAAAGTGCGGTGGTGGCTGACCTTGATAGCATTGAAGCCGTGTGTGTATTACTCGAGCCGTTAGAGATCGATGATGAGGATGTTTTGGATATTTACGATACGTTTGTGGTGAATAAACATAATATTTTACCGCCTGAGTTCGGCAATGTATTGCCTGGTGAGGAAGCTACGATTCATTAAAAATGATTTTTTCATAGCAATACAGTTGATAGTAGACATAAAAAAACCAACTCTAAGAGTTGGTTTTTTTTGCTTCGTACTTTATGTTTTAATGGCTTATCGCTCGATAGCTAACGCAACACCCATACCGCCGCCAATGCATAAAGTTGCTAAGCCTTTTTTAGCGTCTTGCTTTTGCATTTCGTGAATCAGTGTAACCAGAACTCGACAGCCTGATGCACCGATTGGGTGGCCAAGTGCAATGGCACCGCCGTTAACATTTACCTTGTCTGCATTCCAGTTTAATTCTTTACCGACAGAAAGGGATTGCACTGCAAACGCTTCATTGGCTTCAATTAAATCTAGGTCGTCAAGTTTCCAGCCGGCTTTTTCTAAGCAGCGGTTAGTCGCTTTGACAGGGCCGATGCCCATAATCGCAGGGTCTACGCCTGCATTTGCGTAACCTTTAATGGTTGCAAGAATGGTCAAGCCTAATTCTTCCGCTTTTTCTTTACTTGCAAGCATAACAGCAGCGGCACCATCATTTAGCGATGATGCATTGGCAGCGGTAACCGAGCCATCTTTTTTGAATGCGGCACGCATACCCGCTAATTTTTCTTCTGTGACACCTGCGCGAGGGCATTCATCTTTATTAATAATGACCGCATCGCCTTTGCGTTGTGGAATGACAATATCAATGATCTCATCATCAAATTTTCCAGCGGCTTGGGCTGCAACGGCTTTGGCTTGAGACGCAGCAGCAAATGCATCTTGTGCTTCGCGGCTTACTTCATATTTATCGGCTAAATTTTCAGCTGTGATGCCCATGTGGTAATCATTGAAAGCATCCCAAAGGCCGTCTTGAATCATGGTATCAACCATGGTGATTGGACCCATGCGTTGGCCATTACGAGAGTTAGGCATGACGTGAGCAGAGTTAGACATGCTTTCTTGTCCACCAGCGATAATTACGTCGGCATCACCATTAGCAATTGCTTGCGCAGCTAGATGAACGGCTTTAAGAGCAGAGCCGCAAACTTTGTTGATTGTTAATGCTGGAGTATTTTCTGATAAGCCTGCATGAATAGCCGATTGGCGAGCTGGGTTTTGACCTGCGCCAGCGGTAAGAACTTGACCGAAGATAACTTCGTCGACTTTATTGCCATCAATACCAGAGCGTTCAATTACGCCTTTGATTACCTGGCTACCAATTTGAACGGCACTTAAAGGGGCTAGGCCACCTTGAAAGGCTCCGATTGCACTACGACCTGCGGCTACAATAACAACGTCTTTCATAATCACTCCGGATCATTACGATAAGTATCTAATGACAATACTATGAATAAGTTAGGTGCGTAGTGTACCGATTCTGATGCGAATAATTAAGGGATTTTGCTGAGTAAGCAGTGAAAAGGTGGATAATTATGCTGGTTTTTCACTGCTTGATTTGAAGAGGTTATCGATCAATAACTTTTATAAATAATCCGTTATTTTAATGCCGAGTCCTAGGCGCCTTTGATATTGGTCGTATTCAATTAAGCTATGACCATAACCTTCATAATACTGAATAAAGCCTCTTAGGCGCTGGCCAAGTGGAAAGTTAACCTCTAATTCAACCCAGCCCTTATTGTCTTTAGTTCTTAGGTTATTGCCAAATCTCAACATGCGCGAGAATTTTTTGTGTTGCTTGTACCAAATGAAGTTGGCATACCCTAAATATTTTTCGATGTCAGGGTTGTCATCATCCGTAGGATCATCAGGAATATCCGAAACTTCCTCCTTTAATCTATACCAGGGTTCAATGCCATAAACGGAATCACCGTTTAAATGATAAAAACCTGAAGTGATGCGATTCCAACTACGAGAAAAGCCTTGGTATTGGCCATTACTTTGATGGTTGAACGCAATGTTTACACGGTTGATTGGTCCCCAGTTTGGAGACATCTGGAAGATAATTTCTGGCTCATGATTGGTTTCGCGGAATGGACGAGATGCTCGTTCATTGTAAACTTGCCAATAAGATCGATTGGTATAGGCAACAAAGAGTTTGTAATTATTGGCATCATCAAACTGATATATTTGATATTTAATACTAATTTGGAACATGGATTCAACATTTTGAAACCCCGGCCACTTGTCTTGCAATACTTCTTTGTACGGGTCTTCGTAGGGAGTTTCAGTATATGAAAAAGGCATAAAATAATTAGGGCGATGAGGCAATAATATCATCGGAAGTAAACTGGCTTGACGCTCTAAAAAATCACGATGCTTCATGGCCTCAAGTAAGGCTGCTGCGTCGTCAATAATAATGGCATCTTCCTGATAGATTTGAGGTAAATCAGGTAGGGGGTTTATTGTTGTTTTGTTGTTTGATTCTTCAGCGTGCAATAAGCTGCTTACTAATATCAATAAAGCACTAAGGCGTTTCATACTCATCCTTTCGATATGTATTTGATACGTCGGTATTTTTTAGGTTATTTAAAAACCAGGAATACCCATGGTTATTTTAATAGCTTGGAAATATTGTCGCTAAATGGCGCGGTTAATATACCTTTTTCACAAATGATTGCATCAATTAAGGTATGCGGTGTCATATCAAACGAAGGGTTAATTGCTAAGCATTCATCAGGTGCGATTTTTTGATTGTTAAGTGAGGTAACTTCGTGCATCGGGCGGTCTTCAATGGGAATATCTTCACCCTGAGCGATATTCAAATCGAATGTGCTGGTGGGTGCAACAACCATCACCTTCACGTTGTGATGATTGGCTAAAACGGCCAAATTGTAAGTGCCGATTTTATTGGCTACATCGCCATTTGCTGCAATACGATCCGCCCCAACAACGATCCATTGAATATTTCCTTGTCGTAATAACTGACCGGCTGCCCCTTCGCTAGAAATTTTAACTGGAATGCCGTCTTGCATTAATTCCCAAGCAGTTAAACGAGATCCTTGTAACCAAGGACGAGTTTCCCCAGCATACACTTGAGTAATTAGGTCCTGAGAAAATGCACTTCGAATGACACCCAGTGCGGTACCGTAACCACCCGTAGCAAGAGCGCCTGCATTGCAATGCGTATAAATCTGGCTGTTACTCTCAATCAAACTAGCACCTAGATCGCCCATGATTTTATTTGCAGCAATGTCATCGGTTAAAATTTTATGGGCAGCTATTAATAATAATTCTACTTGCTGGCTAATGTTATGGTGGCGATTGCTTTCAATAACGCCTTCCATTTTTTTCAGCGCCCAGAATAAATTCACAGCAGTAGGGCGAGATTTCGCAAGAAGGTCAACGGTACTTTTAAGATCTAAAGTGCTAACCCGTTCGGATTCTTGTATTTTTGCAGCTAGGACGATGCCAAAAGCCGCAGTGATGCCAATAGCAGGCGCTCCGCGAACCACCATGTTTGTGATTGCTGCAGCGACTTTAATAGGGTCGGTATAGGTAAGGTATTTTTTTTCGTGAGGAAGGATTCGCTGATCTAATAATTCGAGCTGATTGTTTACAAAGCGAATAGGTTGGACTTTTTTCCAGAGGTCATGTGTTGAAGGCGTGATATTGTTCAAAATTGCAATCCAAAATAAGTTGAGCGATCAACTGGATGATTATTGCAATCAATTATACCTTGAATTCATTCACGATGGATTTTAATTGCTCAGCTTGGGCAGATAACTGCTCTGTCGCTTCCGCAGTCGATTTTGCGTCTTCAACGGTTTGCTCTGAAATACCGTCGATACGGACAATGTTTTCACTGACCATCTCAGCCACTGTTTTCTGCTCATTAGTACTGTTGGCGACCATGGTATTCATTTGATTGATGATCTTTATGGAATCTAAAATGGCTTCTAGAGAATCACCTGTTGTTTTAGATTGTTCGACAGCACTATAAGCTTGCTCTTTAGATTTCTCCATGGCTTCGACTGCTTGTTGAGTGCCTGTTAATAGGCCATTTATAATGGTCTCTATTTGGTCAGTACTTTCCCCTGTGCGACCTGCCAATGTACGTACTTCATCGGCTACAACCGCAAACCCTCGGCCTTGCTCTCCCGCACGAGCAGCCTCTATTGCTGCATTAAGTGCCAGTAGATTGGTTTGGTCTGCAATAGAACGAATATCTTGTGAAGCAGATGATATGGTTTGAACTTGTTCAGATAGATTCTGAATCACCGTTCGTGCGGTTTCAATTTCTTCGGCAAGATTTGTAATGGATTGAATATTTTGTTGAACAACATTATGACTATTTTCAGATTCACTATTCGCCTGCGTGGTGGCGGTAGATGCCTCTGAGGCATTATTTGAAACCTCTAAAGCGGTTTGTGACATCTCTGCAACCGCAGTGGCCACCTGTTGGATTTCATGTTGTTGGTTTTCGATGCCAGTTTGGGTGTGTTGTGCAATAGCAGATACATCTTCCGCTCCCTTTGTGACCCCGTGAGATAAGTTGGCCAGTACCTTGATCATAAGTTGTAGGTGGGTAACAAAGCCATTAAAGCGATCCACAAGCAGGCCAACTTCATCTTTCGCTTTTGTTTCCAAGCGCACCGTTAAATCGCCCTTGCCCGTGGACATGCCTTCTAATTCTTTGATTATTAAAAATAAGTTACGTGTGATGTTTTGTGAAACAAACCAAGCAGAAACACACAGTAGAAATATGACAGAAAACCCCAGTATTAATCCTTTGTTGAGTGCCATTTGGCTTTCTAATTTGGCTTGCTTTAATCGCTCGCTGAAATCTGTCAGCGCGGTTTCTCTGAATTTTTTAAGGGAGTCAGTAAAGATCTTATATTGACTATGCATGTTACTGGCCATGCTGGCCATTTTAGATAACTCAACCGTGCCATTTATCATGCCTATCGTTAGAGACTCAGCGCTGTCAATATAAAGGGCTAGGCCACTGGATAGAATGTCAGCATCATTTTTATAGCGAGGCTCTAATGTATGAATTTTGACAAGTAATTTTTCAATGTTCTTTTGATGAACCTTCGCTTCATCAATGGTATCAATTTCACCCTCTGATAAGGCGGTTTGCATGGCGGTTCGAGCTTCAAATAATAATAGCCAGATGCGACCGGTATTGTCTAGAACGGGAAAATTTACATTTTGAATTTTTTCTAGGCGTATGGTGTTATTTTGATTGGTTTCAAAGTTAAAGGCTAGGTATGCAATAAAGCCCATCGCGCCAATTAAGGCGATGCTAAGAATTTTGTATTTTAGAGACAGCGCTGAAAATAAATGCATGCTAATCCTTTAGCCTTAATTGTAATGCCGTGGTCACATTGGTTTGTTCGTCCCACCTATAATAGGTTTAGACAAGGCAGCGCGGGGCTTCAAGTTGAAAGGTCGACAATATACGAATTAAAGTCACTTTTTGATTTCGCGACTGGTTTTGACTAAGAAGAAGGGTGTAAAAAACCAGAGCAAGGCTGCTCTGGTTCAAATATAGAAGGCATCGCTTATGAAGGTAAAGTGATATTCAACTCTAAAACCGACAAAGTATCTTGGTTTTCAATTTGAACCTGAATGTCTTCATCGTTAATGTTTACGTATTTTGCGATAACCGCCATGATTTCACGCTGCATCGCAGGCAGATAATCCGGTGTATTACGCTGGTTGCGCTCGTGAGCCACCAATACTTGTAAGCGCTCTTTTGCAATAGACGCTGTTGATTTAGGTTCTTCTTTAAAGAAGCTTAGCAATCCCATGTTATCCTCCAAATACGCGTGCTAAGAAGCCTTTCTTTTGGGCTTCTAAGAATCGATGTGGAACATCTTCACCGACTAAACGTGCCACAGCATCAGCATAGGCTTGGCCTGCATCGCATTCTTGGTCAAGAATAACAGGGGCGCCCTGGTTGGATGCTTTTAAAACATCTGGGGATTCTGGGATAACGCCTAAAAGGTTGACGGCTAGAATATCTTCTACGTCCGTTACACCTAGCATTTCGCCTTCTTCAACACGTTTAGGGTTATAGCGTGTTAATAACAAGTGTTCTTTAACATGCTCGCCTTTTTCGGCTTTCAAACTTTTGCTTTGAAGGATGCCTAAAATTCGGTCACTGTCACGGACAGAGCTGACTTCAGGGTTGGTAACAATGATGGCTTCATCTGCAAAATACAGCGCCATTTGCGCGCCGTGCTCAATACCAGCAGGACTGTCACAAATAATAAAGTCAAAATCTTCTTTTAGCTCATTCAGGATCTTTTCAACACCTTCTTTGGTTAAGGCATCTTTATCACGTGTTTGGCTAGCAGGTAAAACGTACAGGTTCTCTGTGCGCTTATCTTTAATCAGTGTTTGTTTTAGATTCGAGTCACCGTTGATCACGTTGACAAAGTCATAAACGACTCTGCGTTCGCAGCCCATAATCAAATCTAGATTTCGCAGGCCTACATCAAAATCGATAACAACCGTTTTGTATCCGTTAAGTGCAAGCCCTGTGCTGATAGCTGCGCTGGTAGTGGTTTTACCTACGCCGCCTTTGCCAGAGGTAACAACAATGATTTTTGCCATGGTGATGAGAACTCTAAAATATGCTGGTGAACCCAGAGGGGCTAATTCGCGTCTGGATTGCTGATTATTGTACTTTTTATATAGTGAGAGTATTTCTTATATGCTTTCGATGTTCAAGCGATCATCGGATAAAGAAATGTAACAGGCCTTCTGCCAGTGCTCTTGCGGAGTGTCTTCACTGACTAGATATTGCCCACTAATGGCCACTAGTTCGGCCTGCATCTTGTTACAGCTGATGTTAGCGCTGCTGTCACCTTCAATACCGGCTAATGCCCTACCAGATAAACTACCATGAATATGGATGCTGCCCTTTGCGAGTACTTCGGCACCTTGCCCTACATTCCCTAATACCACCACATCACCATCCGGGTTAACCAGTTGCTGTCCAGATCTGACGGTTTTGACTACCTTACTCGTCTTTTCTATGGGTTTTGGCTCAGGAACCTTTTCAGCTTTGCTCTTGCGGCTAGATGTTTCTGCAAAGATTGGTAGGTTTAGGTGGTTGGCCAGCTGAGAGTGTTGATCTTCAAGGCGCAGGCCAACGGGAATAAATCCCAGCGCTTTCAGCGCTTGAATTAGCTGCTCAGCCCAGAATAGGTCAATGGGTTGTTTCGGCAGCTGAATAACAATAGGCGCATTTTTAAGCAATTGCGGTGCTTGTTTTAAGCGTTGCTCAAGATCTTGTGTAATGGCTTCAATGTCTAATAGTTGAAGCTCCAATAGTGTAAAAGGATGCAAGCTGGCTTTTAAGTTAAGAGGTGGTGTCGCGTTTAAAGCTGGCTCCATGTGATATCCAATTCCTATTTCTGCGTATCGTTTAGGTGTGTTCTTTTGTGATGTGCCTGGGTGTAAAGCAACACCCTTCATGCCTGTTCTCAGGTATGAAGGGGACTTTACGTGGTTGTGTGTTACTGCTCAACTGGTTTAAGGGCTAAAGGCGCACTGTTAAACGTTATGCCTGACCAACCGTGTATCATAAATTGACGGATATTTTGATGATCAGTCCCATCAGGCGTATTTTGAACGTCCCGGAAATGTTCGCCAAAGCTGGCTAATGCCTGCTCAGGGGTGAAGCCATTTAAGCGGCCTAAAGCAAAGACCTTTAAGCTGCCTTCATTTGTGCCCTGGGCATTTTCTACTGCTTGCTCGTCTAAACCATTTTTAAATGCACTTGGGTGAAGGTCATACCATTTTTCGACCAAAGCTAGGATTTCTGCAAACATGACACTATTGTTTGCCAGCTTTTCGCGAAATAAGGACATGTCTTTTTGCAGGGCTTGTTGCTGATTAAATAATGCCATTTGTAGGTCACTGCTTGGCAATTGGTACTCTGACTTCCAGTTGTCATAGCTCATGCCATATGCCCACTCGCGAGCATCTGAATCAGAGATTTCTGTGCCTTGCTCAGTGGCAGCGGCTTTATACCATTTGCCCAAGCAATTACGACAAAAGCCAGCCAGCGTCATAAGTTCAATGTTTTGGGCGTCTTTACGAGTATCTAGGTGTTTAAGAAAGCGGCGCATAACGGCAGCTTCAATGGCATTTTGGTCCATGAGTAATCTCAATTTATGATTAATTATTAGTAACTTAGCTAACAGAGGTGTGCGCTTAGAACAATTAGTAATGTTGGTTAATAAGCCATTGTACTGCTGATCAAGTTAACTATAAATATAGGTGTTAAGATTTTTTTAATTGATCGAAATATCATGATGGAGAATGTTATGTCAGACACGACTTTATTGTTGTTCCTCACGCTTTTGATTTTTATCAGTGGTAGTTTTTTAACGTCAGGATGGCACAAGTACTTGATGACAAGGCGTAAGCGCAAAGAAGAGAGTCGCTCTACTCAGCATTAGAGTGCGGTTTAGCATTGTTGCTTAGCACTCACGGGAAAGGGCGGGTGTTTGTGGGGATGTGAGGTACTTGTTATCGATTCCTAAACGGAATCTGATGAGTGCACAGCCATCGCCCCCACTCAACCACACTTCTTGGAAAGTGCTTTCTCACAAGGGCTTCAACAATCTGAGCGGTTCGATAGTCGGTCTTTTTGAGAACTAAAAAGACCAGGTCGCTTCTGCGCCATTCAAACTCGGCTAGCTGACAGGGGATCTTAGCCGCCCGAATAAGGTATGCCAGTTGATAGGCCACGTCTCTTTTCATTAGCAGCATCCAATATCGACTGCGCATGATCTCAACAGCACGCAAGTCAGCATATTGAATTTCAATTTCGGCACGTACCGTTAGGTCTCGGCCCTTGTCTCGGCAGTGCAGTAATAGGGCGGCAAACTTCTTAGGCTCTTCTTCGTTACGAAAGTAATATCGCCCATCCCATTCGCGATAAACAAAGGGATAGTGTTTACCTTTTTCATTAAATAACTCATGGCTGATGTCATCAAAATGCTCAGCATGACTGTTAGGAATATCCTTGCTTTCAGATTCTCCATAATCCAGTAAATTAGAATAATCCATGTCGACAGTACTGGACTCAACCGCGGAAACATTCTTGATAGATAAATATCGTTTAAACGTTTTGGTTTTAGTGATCTTAGGTAATAAGGTTGCCAGATCTTGCCATTGATCACCGGCTTTCAATAATGATTCAGCTGCCGCTTGATTGGCGGCCCCAACCGATAGCCAGCGATGGCTCAAGAAGCTTCGAGGATTGATCTCGCCTATCATTTCCATTGGCATTTCAGTGACATAGCGTACGCAATACCATACTGGAAATAGGCGCTGCAGCAGAAGGTTGAACCAGGTTTCAACGTCCATAAGCCCGATACCAGAGGATTTTTTCTTGGGCGGTTGGACAATGTCTTGTGTATCTAGGTCATTCATATAGATCGGTAACCATTCCATTGGCGAGGCGCTAGAGGATGAAAATGCTTTTCCCCTAACTATAATCTCGGCCAAAAACTCGACAACTTTAATGATCTCTGCTTTATAAGATAGGTACCCATGAAAGGATTAGGGCGGAAATATGGGCAAATCTAAACCAAAAGATGCTTCAAAGCAGGCAGATCTACCTAAGTATATGTGCATGAATGGAAGTACGCAGTACGAATTAGCGCAATCAATTGATGAGGCCATGGCCAGTGCTGATCGAGAAGTGAAAGCGGATCAAGAGCAGGAGGCATTGCTGCTATGGTACGAGCAAATATTGGACGGTATTCATGAAACCTTCTTATTACAAAAAAGTGTAAAAAGCATTCCGAACAACAATGTAATGGTAGGCGTAATCACTGAATTACTGCCCCTATGCTGGGCCTATTATCGGTCAACAATGGATCATCAATTAGTAGAGGATGCTGAGTGCTCTATTGATAAAGCGGGCTTTCAATTGTTAATGATCAAATTGTTAGAACACAGTTTTATCAATGCATTAGATATCCTGCATGCAAGAAATCTATGGCGTTTCGATATACAGCGTAATATGCAGCAGGCTCAAGGGCGAATGATCAATGGCGTTAAGCTCTACGTTGAATCATAAAATAAAGGGCCAGTGGAAGCTTCAGGGAGACTCGAGGGGTGGATGAAGGACGATCAAAGCCAAGGTTCCGTATTCAAGAGGCTATACTTATTTTAAGGCAAGGAAAGTCTCATCCTCATTGGCGAGAAGCCGCATGGCATCTTATGGAATATGCGGGTAAGGACACGCAGTTGTTGCTCGAGGCGCAAAGGGACTTAATTGAAAGTGTGCAGAAAGATACTGCCAGCTATTGGCCTAAAAAAGCACTGATAGTGGGATTAGCTTTTGTCTCACTTACGCTGATCTCGATTCTAGTATGGCAATTCATAGAGCACTTAAAGTGGTTGTGTTAACCAGTAGGTTACGACACGGCTCTCTTCGAATACTCATTTTTCAGGCATAATACTCGCTTAAAATGACAGCATAAGTAGAGAGCATGGCAAAAATACACATACTTGTTGGATCAGTAACAGGTAAGGCATTAAGTGCTGCAGAAGCCATTCATGAGGTTTTTTCTGGCAATCAGCATGAATCATTCGTCCACTTGAGCCCTTCCATCGATCAAATTCTTGATGCGTCGGCTGATGTCTTTGTTGTTGTCACATCAACTTGTGGGCAGGGAGAACTGCCTGCTAGCATCTCTTCTTTGTATCAAGACCTAAAAGATAAACAGCCTTTAATATCGCATCAGAGCTTTGCAATAGTTGCTCTTGGAGACAGTAGTTATGGGACTTTTTGTCAGGGTGGTGCCATTATGGAAGAGCAGATGCGCAGGCTACAAGGTCAAGCGTTGTGTGAACGCTTTAACATTGATGCGTACGAACACTTTATTCCTGTAGACGAGGCACGTCAGTGGGCGTTAAACTGCCTAGAGCTTTTATAAGAGCAGCCTGTAATAAGGCATATAAGAATAATAAGAAAATTAAAATATACGGTTACATTTGAGGTTTAAGATACATGGCAACGATTTTAATAGTTGATGACTCCGTCACCATGATGGAAGGTCATAAACGTATCTTGGAAAAGCAAGGTCACACAGTTCATCATGCAGAAAATGGTGAAGAGGGCGTGGCTGCGGCATTAGACCTGCTACCAGACCTGATACTAATGGACGTGGTGATGCCCAAAATGAATGGCTTCCAAGCCACTCGTAAGATCACTAAAGATGAGCGTACTAAGCACATTCCAATTGTGATCGTGACGTCAAAAGATCAAGAAACCGACATTATGTGGGGTAAGCGCCAAGGCGCCAGTGATTATTTAATCAAACCTGCTGATGAATCTAATTTGAATTCGACGGTTGATCGTTTATTGGCTGAAACAGCTAGCGCGTAAACCAGCAGTTTTAAGTCCCAAAAAAAAGAGAGCTGATGCTCTCTTTTTTTATGGGTGGGTGAAATTGCCTAAAGCTTAAAAGTTGTAAATCAGAACGCTGTTGTAGCTTGTTTCAGTATTGTTGCTGCTATTAACCGGCGTATCAGTATCGTGCTCAATATCCCAAGTTAAGCTTAAGTTAATGGTACTGGTCACACTGATGGTTAATGCATTTTGCCATAAACCCTTTTCATCGCTTAAGTCTTTTAATTGAGGTTGGAAATATAAGGTGCTGGTATATTTCACGTTATCAGCCAATTTATTTCTATAGGCCCAATACAAGTTGAATCGAAATGTATTTTCATCGGGCACAGTAATAGAGCTTACGTATTTTTCTTCTTCATAAAAAAAGCCCACACCAAAGTGATTTGCTTCTTTTTGTTCTGGGGTTTGATTGAGCGTGTAGCGAACGCCTGCACCTAGTAGAGAGCGTTGTGCTAAAGAACTGAATCGGTCTTCTTGATACTGGGTGAATACTTCATGCCCCCAGTTTTTGGTGTGTTTAGTAAGGTAGCGAATGTGCACAAGCGATTCATCGGTGTTAACGACGTTATCAACTTCGGCATAGTCACGGCTGATCAGGGTAATGAGTTCATCACGTGTAAAGGATCGAATGAGTTTGACAGAAGTGCCAAGGGCAACTTTGTCGCTAGAACCCATACGGCCGTCTAATGATAAGCTGACACTGCCTTTGGTGCCCTCTTCGGTATTATTCAAGCGCTCACTTTCGATATTAGTGATGGCGGTAGAAGCGGAAGAAAATAAACTAGCAGCAATAAAAGAAATGCACAGAGTGGATAATCGAGATTGAATAATTGTAATCATGATAGCGATAATTAAGAAAAACAGTATTTTATCATAGTTGAAAAGATTAACTTCAGGTTAATACCACGAGTCGCGGATTAAGCTGCATGATTTTGCTGTTCACGTGCACTGATTAAATTTCTAACGGTGTTCAATACATGCTTGCCTTCTTTGTGGTCAGCCAGAACGGCTGACTTGTCTTTAAGTGAGCCCACATGTTCTTCAAGGGCTTTCTCTAAATCCATAGGGCCTGCTTCATAATGTCGATAGGCCAACTGGGTAAGTAGGCCCTGTGCTCGAACTTGCGAAGGTTGAATAAGGCCAGAGTCTTTTAGGGACGTTTGTAGTGATGCAATATCGGATACTGGCATGGCTTTCACGTCGAATTCGCTGGCAATGTGATCAATTCGCTCACTCATACTAGATAGGCTATCCAGCGATACTTTCTCTTTTACTGGGGCTGTTGCTTGGGTCGCCGAGATAGGAGCCGCTGCATTCATCTGGTTGAATTGACTGAGCATGCGCTTTGGTAAACCCATTATATCCATTTGCTGCGCACCTCTATTTAGCGGTTAATGATTAAGCATGGTGTCTTTACACTGTACAGACAATACATGCCGCTTTGTGTTGTATGTTTGAATAGGTATCAATAATTAGGCCAACCGTAGAATCCCCCATTGGTTGGAACTTTTATTGGAGTCTTTGCTCTAAAAAGGGCAAGTGATTGCCTTCTTTCTGGATTGATTTTGCCGGGGGAATGAGTACCCTTAGCGCCACATTGAAAAAATAATAATACGAGCCAAAGAGCTCACGGTTTGTTGCTACACAAGCCACAATAGGAATCAATGCAATGCCAATGACCTTATTAGAAAGGGTTCACGCTACAGAACCCACTCAAATCCAGTACCGCGGCCGAAAAACCTCACGTGTCGGCAGTGAACAACGCAGAAGAGCCATCTTAGAAGCGGCTCTGAGAATCGTTGTTCGAGACGGTGTTCGAGCGATCCGCCATAGAAGTGTGGCTAAAGAAGCCGATGTGCCTTTAGCAGCAACGACCTATTATTTTAAAGATATCCAAGAACTAATCAGCGATACCTTCATGCTTTATGCTGAAAAGGCACAATCTATTGTGAATGTGTTTTCACGTAAAATGTATGAGCCTCTTGAAAATGCAGATGGCAAAAAATTGGCCGAAATGACAACAGGCCCTTCTTTGGTTGCCATTATCGTGGATCAGCTGGTGGCTTATGTGTTAGAAAAGACTTCTCATAATCGTGATATGGCTGTGGCCGATCAAGCGTTTCGTTATGAAGCCCTGCTGAATGATAATTTGAAGGGTTTAGCCCGAGACCACGCCAAGCAGCTTGAGCAAAAATTGATTGAGTTTTTAAATCTTGTGCACAGCTCTCACCCTAAAGAAGATGCGCAAATATTAGTGAGTACAATGCGTCGTGTTGAATACGAAGCCTTGTTACAAGACCCTGAAAAAATTGATACGGTTGCCATGCGTGCGCTGTTAGAAAGACAGGTATCATTAATTCTGAAAATTGATGTGGAAGCAGCTGAAGATTAAGGTTTAATTAGAAGCAAGCACCCATAAAAAAAGAGGCTAAGGCCTCTTTTTTTATGGGTGGAATTTGGGCTCTAACAACTTAACTTGTTAGAGAAGGCTAATTTAAGCGCTTTTCGCCAAAAAATAACCCATATGCTTAAGGGTGTTCTCAATGACATTGAGTTCGAAATTAGAAAATTGACGATGATCACCACAATGCTTGCAGGTTAACTCTGGCAGACTGCGTAGAAAAGCAATGGAATAAGTATTGTCCTGGTCGCATGAATCACATGCCATAGGCATAGCAGTAGATACAGGAAGAATGGTCGCCACAGATGCCACTTCAGCGAACTGAGGCGTTTCTAATAATGCATTTTGACTATTCGACATGTTTATTCCTGCTGTTTATTGATTAAAGCGGCGCCATTGTAGACAGCCGTCAAATAATTTCTAGTACTCTAGTCTGTGAATCCTGCATGTTGTCGTGTGCGTTCCAAGAGTAATCACTCTAACTGTTGAGCGGACCCTTACGTTCAAAGGCCTTAGGCCGTTATGGTTCAACTACGCCAATTTTAAAGTGGTTACTCTAAAGTAGCCAAAACAAGACGGGGAAAAACAATTTAATGTTATATGCGGTCAGCGTTGCATTCGATTCCCGCATTAGTAACACTGTTGCTCACTAATATTATTGGGGTTAAGGGTATGTCTCTGTCATTACAGTCTATTGAAAAGGCCGCTAATAGGCTTCCGCACCCAATGGCGCTATTCATATATCTTTGTGCTTTTATGGTTATTTTAAGCATGCTGGGCGGTTTTTTAGGTTGGGAGGCTCAGCACCCTATTACGGGTGATGTATTAACGGTAAATAGTCTAGTCAGTGCTGATGGCTTGATTTATATGTTAAGTAATATGGTCAGTAACTTCATGAACTTCGCTCCAGTAGGGCCGGTGCTTATGATCGCACTGGCTTTTTCTTTGGCAGAAAAAAGCGGTTTATTGCCAGCCTTGATTACTGGTCTGAGTCAAAAAACACCTTCGGTTGCACTGCCTGTTGTAATTGCGTTTTTAGGAGTGATGTCGAGTATTGCCGTGGACTCTGGCTATGTGGTTTTGTTGCCTTTATGTGCCGCTTTATTCTATAGCTGTGGGCGGCATCCGCTGGCGGGTCTCGCCTTAGGTTTTGCCTGTGTGTCAGGGGGTTTTAGCGCTAATTTAATGGTGGGGCCAGTGGATGCAATGCTATCGGGTATCAGTACCGAAGCCTTACAAATGGTGGTGGATAAAGAAGTAAGCTTACTTGGCAATTACTATTTTATGTTAGCCAGCGTGGTTTTGATTATTGTGGTGACGGTTTCAGTGAATCACTACTTTATCGAACCCTATTTACATGCCTCCCAAGTTCAACCTAAACCCGAAGAGCAGGCTGCAGTCCATGACTTTGGTTTAGGTTTTTACATGACTCTGGTTTTGATTGTAGGCAGTTGGTTAATTCTTACAGTGCCTGATGGAGCCATTTTAAGAGGTGAGAATGGTAGCCTAGTCAAAGGACCATTCATGAGCAGTTTGGTGGCTATGATTGCCATCAGCGTAGGTGTATTAGCAACGGTATACGGGATCAGTAATAGTCGCCTGGCTACCTGGAATAAATGGGTTAAAGCGTTTGAGCAGGGCATTGTGGATATTGTGCCTTACTTGGCCTTGATGTTTGTTGTGGCCCAGTTGTTAGCTTGGTTTAAATGGAGCGCTCTTGGCCCGGTAATGGCTGTTCAACTTGCTTTTGTGCTTGAGTCAGTTTCCTTGTCAGCGCCTGTTGCCATGATCGTCTTAATGGCATTTACAGCGATTCTTAATTTATTTATTGGTAGTGCATCCGCTAAATGGGCATTGCTTGCACCCGTTTTGATTCCTGCTCTGTACCTCATTGGGATTGAGCCTGAAGCGGCACAAGCGGCTTACCGAGTGGCAGACAGCAGTACGAATATCATTACCCCTTTAATGCCTTATTTTCCACTGGTACTCGCTTATGCTCAAAAATACGAACCAGAAGTGGGGGTGGGAAGAATATTAACCTTGATGGTGCCTTATTCAATCAGTTTGTTGTTGGGTTGGGGTGTGCTTTTGACTGTTTGGATTTTGCTAGAGCTGTCGTTTGGTCCCAAGTAACAAAAGCAGAGAAAGTAAACATAGGCTGATTTTGACTGTTGGTGAGCGTATAATGTGCCCAATTAAAATTGGCTGGATAGAAATATATGACGTTTGATCAGTTTGAAGAAGCCGCCTTAATGATAGGGCTAGCGGCTGTTATTGGGTTCATGATGTTCATTATTTATGATCTAGGCAAGCGCAGTAATGCCGGTAAATTTGGCATGGCTGTTTTGTTCTTTGCGCTAGGGCTGGGCATGTTAGGTTTTGTGATTAAGGGGGTATTGAAGCTCACAATGGGAATATAACTGAAAGCTCAATTTATCTGTTAACAAGAAGGTGCTTAGGCACCTTTTTTTGTGTCTGTAAAAGAGCGTCACAAATACCGATAAATCATGGGTCAGGTGCAGGTTAAAAGCCTAATATTGATCTATATTAAGATATGTTCGAAGCTAGGGATTTAAGCTGGTTCAAAAAGGGGAGTGAGCATGCAAGAGCAACTAAAGAACAAACTTGAGCAGTTAAGAGCATCTCTAGGAGAGCAAGAAAACCTAGATGAAGATGACGTTAAATTGCTTCAAGATTTAGATCGAGATATTTTGGCCACACTGGCAGGTAACCAAGCATCCGAGGTGGAAAGCCGTGTAGAACAACAAGCCATTGCTTTTGAAGGTCAGCACCCTCAATTGTCCGGTATCTTACGCGATGTCATGGATATCTTAAGTAAAATGGGTATCTAGACGTTTTCTTGTTGATTTAGGGTTTTCAAAAAGGACATCAGAATGAAACGCATGCCGAGAGTTAAAGACGTAATGACGGCTTTTCCATTTACGATTTCGGCCGATGCATCTATGGCTGAAGCAAAAGTCATGATGAAAGAGCATAAGGTAGGGCATTTACCAGTGAAACTGTCTGATGGAGGTTTAAGCGTGATCAGTATGCGAGAGCTGGATCGGATGCGACTACCCGGACACAGCCATACTGATTTTGATGAGCTATCAGTGTCTGATATGTGCCCTGTTAGTGTCTATAGTATCGATTTATACACGTCATTGATTGAAGTGTTAGATCATATGAGTGATACCCATACTGACTGTGCACTGGTCACTCGACAAGACAAGCTGGCAGGGGTATTCACCTTCAGTGATGCATGTAATGCTTATAGTAATAGTTTGAAAGAATATTTTTTCCCAAGTGGTGGTGACGACGTCGCCTAAATAGATCGCTCTCAATCTTGATCATCCAGTCTGTGATTGTTAGTGTTGACCTCAAATTTTAGGGAGGTCAGCATGGGTATCACTATTTTTATACTGTTATTCAGTATCGGCATCATGGCGCTATTAGCTGTGCTGGTAAAAACAGAAAGAATTCAACAGCATATCTTTGCAGCGGGCATCGCCCTGTTAGTCGTATTTGATTTTTCGTTACTTAGTTTAGATAAAATATACTTTTTGCATCAAGCTCAAGATGATATTTATTTGGAAAAGCAACAGGCATATGATGAAGGCATCGCAAAGCAACTCACTCTCTATCAGCAGCTAACCAGTATTCAGCTAGAATCGACATTGCAAATACTTGCACAAAACCCAAAGCAAACCAGTGAAAAAGACATCCTTAAAAAAATAAAGTGGCGTGATGAGTTGCTACTTCAGATGGACGCTTTAAGTTTTGATGAAGAGAAAATGCTAAACGTGTCTAAAACAATCAATAGCAGTGTGTCCGCTTTTTTAATGGAGCAATTGAATCAAGAAGTTCGGCAGTCGTTAGGCCATCGAATTTACAGTGAGTTTGTTCGATCTAGGCCCCGCCATGAATGGACTGATGATTTGTTTGTGAGCGATCTAACCGCTTACCTTAATAAGCAAGATTTGATGAATGATTCTATAAATCTTGCATTAACACGCTTAAAAGAATTTAAAGTCAGTGGTGTTTTGATTTCGAATATTAAACCAGAAGCCCTTATCCCGGCTAAAAATAAAGAATAAAAAAAAGCGTAGATTCAATATCAGTTTTATCTAACTAATCTGTTGATTAATTGGCCCCGATAACTCTGAGTCTGACGACACGAATCTACGCTTCGCTAGAAATTACTAGCTATCCTAACTTTGCATGTTCCTTGCCAACTTTCTAAAAGCATTATTTTGTAGCAGATTCTTATTTGACGTTCTATTAATGAACAAATTAAGTAATATTTAATGATATGGCGACTAAAAATCAGAGTTTTCTTAATACATATTAATTTAGTTTGAGAGTTAATGGTGCAGAGTTATCTTCATGGCTTTATTTTGGTGCTTTATGTAGGTGAGGCTAAAAGAAATAATATTTAAGTATCAACGTAGAATGAATAATTCTTCGCCAAGTAATCGATTTCTATTGGGTTTTGACCATGTCTTGTTGATTTCATTGGGTTGAGAAGCTTATAAGATGGAAATCCAATAATTGGTATGTGGATTGCTATATTCGTTTATTATTTAAAAATCGAAGATACATCAATTTATGATTCCAAATTTATCGAAAGATATGATCGACTTAATGCAGCAGCTGCGTAAACGATTACGCAGTGAGTTTAATGCTGATTTAAAATTAAGTCAGCCTGATATTATTGATGTGATTCTAAAGCTAGTTGAACGCAGTCGTGATCAAAGGACTCAGCTTTTATTTGCAGACCTTGAAGATATGATGGGCCTAGAGCTAAGATCTAAACCTGAAGCAATAGGAGACACGGTTTCAAATACAGGACCCCAAAGTCTAATGTATCGAGGGCAATCTGTGCTTGCTCATGTACCCAAGTCAGATGCTGAAAATTCACTTCGCACACATGTAAAAACCAGAATATACCGTGGACAGGTTGTCGCTTAATAAAGCTTAGGGTAATAGGCTCTCCTAGTCTATTGATAGAGCTTAAAAGTGGCGTTGTTGAACTGTCACTTTTTGCATAGCAAGCTATGCTTGCTTTATATGGCTTTTGTAAAAAAACTCTTCAAACATACTACCCGAGTCTTTGCGGCTGCAGTTGCTGTGCTTATTGTGTGGCTGTCTGTTAATTCGGGTTCTGCTCCTTCTGTTCTTACTCGTATCGAATATTTGCTTTATGACTTGCGGTTCAACGTCATGTTGCCTCTCACTCGCCGCGAACAAAGCGATCACAAAATTGCCATCATCGATATTGATGAAGCCTCTATCGTCAGTGAAGGGCGCTTCCCTTGGAGCCGACAAAAGGTTGCGACCCTAGTTGATAAGCTAGGGCAGGCAGGGGCGGTGGTTATCGCATTCGATATTGTGTTCAGCGAGGCTGAGCTAAACCCTGTTCAGCAGATCGTACAAATGGCGCCTGAGTCGCTTTTGGCAGAAGTTAATTTGAGTACTTCTTGGCAAGAGCTATACAGCAATGTAGATGCAGACACCTTGATGGGAAATGCATTGGCCCAGCAAGATGTGGTTTTAGGTTTTTTCTTTCAAGACGATGGCGCATATCAAAATGGACAGCTCCCTCCTTCAGTCTTTGATATACCAGAAGAGTGGCGTGACTCATTAGTCATTACCGACCGACCAGGGTACACCGCAAATATAGATGTGTTGCAAGACGGCGCTGCGGGCGGTGGCTTTGTAACCATGTTCCCCGACTTTGATGGAACCGTACGACGAGCCCCGTTGGTCATAAGGCATGGTGACAAATTATATCCTTCATTGGCATTAGGCGCTGCTTTAAGGTATTTATTTTTAGATTCGGTTGAACCCAAGGTAGCGCATGTAGGAGACGTATTAACTGTAACCGAAGTGGCTGTGAGTGAGTTTCCGGCCCCTACAGATGCCCTGGGTTTTGTAAGCGTTCCTTATCAAGGTAAATCATTTACCTATCCGTATGTCAGTGCTGCAGATGTTTTACATGATCGTTTGGAACCAGAAGCGCTAGAAGGTGCCGTGGTATTTATTGGAACCTCTGCCATTGGATTATCAGATTTACGGAGCACACCCATGGGTCCGCAGTACCCAGGTGTAGAAGTACACGCTAATATTTTGGATGCTTTATTAAGTGGAGGGTTTCCACAAAAACCAGATTGGGCTGCCGGTGCTATTTTTTTACAACTAGCGCTTATAGCCATCATAATGATTATTATTTTACCCATGTTGGGTCCTGCTGCCATGCTCATTGGTGGTGTGTCTATCACTGTGATGGTGCTGTTATTTAATGGATATGTTTGGACCATGGGCATTGATTTACCCATGGCTGGCGCATTAATTTTAACCGTGTTTTTAACCGTGGTATTTGTTGCTGATGGTTTCTTAAAAGAAAATGCCAGTAAAAAAATGTTAAAAGGTATGTTTGATCAATATGTGCCACCGGCTCATATTGATCAAATGTTATCGGATCCGGACGCCTATAGTTTTAACGGTGAAAGTAAAGAGCTGACCGTTTTGTTCAGTGACATTCGCAGTTTTACAAATATTTCAGAAACCTTAACCGCCCAAGAGTTAAAGCATTTATTAAACAGTTACTTTACACCGATTACTAAAGAAATTTTCGATCGTAATGGCACCATTGATAAATATGTTGGCGATATGGTTATGGCTTTTTGGGGGGCCCCCATTGATGATCCTAACCATCGTAATAACGCAGTAAAAGCCGCGTTAAATATGCAAACCATCACCGAAGACTTAAAAGCAGAATTTTCTGAGCAAGGTTTGCCTGAAGTGAATATCGGAGTGGGTGTGAATACGGGCTTAATGAACGTGGGTGACATGGGATCCAGTTATCGTCGTTCTTACACTGTGTTGGGTGATGCGGTGAATCTAGGTTCACGTTTAGAAAGTATTACTAAATTTTACGGCGCTAAAATTTTGATCGGAGAAGAAACCTATGACCATATAACCGGATTTGTATGCCGCTTTATGGATCGCATTCAGGTCAAAGGTAAAGAAGAAGCCATTAGGGTATACGAGCCTTTAGGCATTGAAGGAGAAGTCGATCAATCGGTACTGGATGAAATGGCTCAATACGATGCTGCGTATCAATTGTATTTAGCGCGTAACTGGCCTGAAGCTAAGCAGGCGTTCGAGACTTTAAACACACAGTCCCCTAAAACCTTGTACCAGGTATACAGTGAACGCATTGATGATCTTAAGCAGCAAACCTTACCTGATGATTGGGATGGTACCTTCCGGCACACCAGTAAATAAGTCTTTCTATTGCCTAAATAATCGGCAACTTTCAAAATACTGTCTAAAATTATTAATATGATTCCGTCACAAAAATCAAATCAGATACCGATTTTGACCATTGGTATTTGGCTGTTGGCTATGGCCTTTAGTTTTTGGTGGTTTGAATATCGTCATTGGCAGTTGTTTTCTGATGCCAAATATACGTTCGATGGACAAATATTAGAAGAGCTATTACAGGCAGTAAATAGAGGTGGACAGCCAGGCGATAAAGTCACCGTTGTGCATTTTACTGATACGGAATGCCCATGTTCATCTTACAGTCGGTCTCACATAAAAAAACTTCAGGGGGCTTTGAGTGAAAGCCGACAAATTACAGTGAATTCGACAGACCTATTTATGAAGAATGTGGCTATCCCTGCAACGCCTTCGGTGGCTGTTTGGGATGGTAGTGGAAAGCTAGCGTATTTTGGCCCTTACAGTGGTGGTGCTGTTTGTGGTCAAGGAACAGATTTTGTTAGTCGAGTATTGAATGAATTACAACAACAAAGAAATCCGCAGTGGATAAACATGCTCGGTGTCGGTTGTTATTGCCCATGGCAGAAAGAAGAAATTGAAGTGGAGATATTAGATGCATGATTCTAATGACGTAAGAACCCATTACGCGAAAGCCGACAAAACCATATTAATCGTACTCTATCTAACATTTATTTATGCATTGGGTTTATCCTCTATGCATGATACTTGGGGCATTGCATTTATTGTTGGCGGGGCAACGGTTTTGTTGGCAACCGCTTTTTACAAGATGAATGGTGGCAAGCGTTTAACTCGTATTTTTATGGGGTTAGCGCTGATGATGATGACGGCTCTACATGTGCATGAAGCACATGGCATGATTGAAATGCATTTTGGTTTTTTTGCCTTTTTAGCTTTATTACTTTATTACCACGATTGGATGCCTATTGTTGCTTCGGCTGCATTTGTGGCTGTTTATCATTTGGGCTTCTATTACCTTCAGCAGCAAGGGGGCAGTGTGTATGTTTTAGATTCTCCTGAGCGCGGTTGGGAAATTATCGTACTGCACGCTGGGTATCTAATTACTGAAAGTGTGGTTCTTATTATTATGGCCAGAGACCTTTATAAAAAAGAGATTGGGGCGTTAGATTTACAAAGAACCGTTCGGCTGGTTACAGAAGGTGGAAACATTGACCTAAGCCAGCGTTGCAAGCAAGACACGGAAATTAGTAATAGCTTTAATCAATTTATAGGAAAAATTCATAAAATGATTGAAGGCATGAGTCGTAATGGTGAAACGTTAAGTGGAGCCAGTAATGATTTATCCGGTTTAATGAATAAAAACGCAGAGCAGCTCGCTCTGCAACAAGAGGAAACCCATAAGATTGCAAATGCAGTTTCTGAAATGTCGGGTGCGATCCAATCTATCGCGCAAAATGCTGAGCAAGCCGCCGGGGCTGCAGGTGACGCACAAGAATCGGTAAATAATAGTAGTCAGGTGAGCGAAAGAACTCAGGTAAGTATGCAGGATTTGAGTGGGCAAATAGATGAAGCTTCAGGGGCTATTTCAACATTGGCCACCGACAGCGATAATATTGGATCTGTTTTAGATGTAATTAGAGGCATCGCAGAGCAAACTAATTTACTGGCATTAAACGCTGCGATTGAAGCGGCACGTGCAGGTGAGCAAGGGCGTGGTTTTGCTGTTGTAGCCGATGAGGTTCGATCACTGGCATCACGCACACAGCAAAGCACAGAAGAAATTAATAGTATGATTATGCAATTGCAGGAAGGCAGTCGGAATACTGTCAGTGCAATGGAAGCCAGTAAAAAATTAATGTCTCAATGTACTGATGACACAATGAAAACAAATGAATCCATGCAATCAGTAGTGAATTCTATGAGTGTGATTTTGGATATGAATAATTTGATTGCCAGCGCAACTACCGAGCAAGAAAGTGTAATGAACGGGGTGAATGAAAACGCGCAGGCCATGCAAGAGATGAGTCAAGCGAATCGAGATCGTTTGGATCGTGTAATGGGTGCTGTGACATCTGTTGATCACATTGCTCAAGAAGTGCAACGTGACATAAAAATCTATCAAGTATAAAAGTGGAAAAGCGCCCTAGTTTCATTGAGAGTAGGGCGCTTTTTTATCTTTCTATAGACTAGTCTTTATGTTTTTCTTCCCAGTAGTGGGCTTTTTCGATGCCGAGTTTTTTAGGGTCGAAGGTATATTTCTCAACATCAGCATTCTTCTGCTCTTCGTAATCTTTTAGCGCTTTTAATGCGGGCTTGCCCATAAAGAAAATAAGCACAATTCCCACTATATTTAACCAAGCCATTAAACCAACACCAATATCCCCTAATCCCCAAGCTAGGTTGGCCGCTTTTACTGTCCCGTAAAATACTGAGCTTAATAATAAAACCTTTAGAATAAAAACCGCACCGGGCAGTTTGAAGGTTTTACGTAGGTAGGTGACATTGGTTTCAGCAATATAGTAATAAGCTAAGATTGTTGTGAAAGAAAAAAACAAAAGCGCAAATGCGATGAAAGGTTTGCCAATGCCTGGCAGGGTGCTTTCAATGGCCATTTGAGTGAATGCAGGACTATTTGCGGCAATATCAGCCGTTAGATTTTGAATTAAGAATGCACCTTCGCCTGTACCGTGTACATTGTATGCACCGGTAATCAAAATCATTAGTGCGGTAGCCGTACAGATGAATAGTGTGTCTACATAAATAGAAAACGCTTGTACCAGGCCTTGCTGGGCAGGGTGGTCAACGTTTGAAGCTGCTGCAGCATGAGGACCTGTGCCTTGACCTGCTTCATTAGAATATACACCGCGTTTTACGCCCCAGCCGATAGCTGCGCCCATACCTGCCATGGGGGTAAATGCATCACCAATAATCATAGCAAAAATCTCTGGGATTTTTTCAATGTTTAGTAAAATAATAACAAAGGCGATCACGATGTAAGCCAAAGCCATAAATGGCACAATGACCTGTGTGAATTTAGCGATTCTTTTTACACCGCCAAATATAATGAAAGCTAAAGCAACGCAAATTAGAGCACCGGTTATTATTTTTGCAGAACTGATATCCCCCATTCCGGTAGTAACCAATTGACCAGAACCAAATGCAGTGGCCATGGCGTTGCCAATGCTATTGGATTGAATACCAGGTAATAACACTCCGCAAGCAAGAATAGTGGCTATGGCAAAAATGATGGCGTACCACTTTTGCCCTAACGCTTTTTCAAAATAATACGCTGGCCCACCTCGGAACTCATTGCCGTCTTCTTCTTTGTATATTTGAGCAAGTGTCGATTCAGTATAGGCCGTTGCCGCACCTAAAAAGGCCACCACCCACATCCAAAAAACAGCTCCAGGGCCACCAAAACCAATAGCCGCTGCCACCCCTGCAATATTCCCTGTGCCGACTCGACCAGATAGAGATATGGCCAGTGCTTGGAATGACGAGATACCCTTTTCAGAGTTATTTGGGGTGAATAACAAGCGCCACATCTCTTTAATGTGCCGTACTTGCACAAAACGCGTGGTAATTGAATAAAACAGACCAGCAGCCAAGCATAAATAAATAAGTGCCGGACTCCATATGACGCTGTTAATGCTGTTAATAATATCCTGCATAGCGGCTTCCTTAAGGGGATTAGTTATTGTTATAAATTCGTGGTGATGCCTGTAGAGTAACAAAATATCGGACGAGCATTAAGTGCTAAAAAACTAGTGTAATTAAATTGGCTGATCCGTTTAGGAAGCTATTTGCATAAAGAGCAGGCTGGTAGCTTAAAATGACTGAATAAAACATGGGATGAAATGAAAGCTTGTGATGTAAATCAGCTTGATTATAGTTGTGGTGAAATGAGGAAGGATGTTTGAGCTGGACGGCTTTATCCGCTGTACACAGTAAGCATTGTGGCGAGAACGATAAGCCTAATTGGATGATTTAATTAAATTAAATATTAAAATATCGCAGCCAGGATTGAGCTGTTAATAAAAAGTGACAAATGCCACTTTTTATTAACAGAGCTAGTTTAGGCTCGTCTTCTAAATATTAATCCCATTAACGTCAGCATGATAAATCCTAGGCTACCAGATTGCATCGCAGCTGCATTATTATCTATGCCATCGGTTTCTTCATTGTTGCTAGCATCGTTTGATGTTTGGCTTGTGCTGTCCGTTGCTTTTAACATGACACTTACCTCTTGTGTTGCTGTCACTTCTCCATCAAACACCGTTAACTTAAATGTGGCCTTGGCGTCAGTTTGAATATTATTAACATGTACTTTCGCTGACACAGCGGATCTATCTTCGATGGTTAAGCTCGGGCCTGCTATCTGAAACCAAATATAGACTAGGTCATCATTATCTAAGTCTGAGGTTTCAGATGCATCAATCGTGAATATCGAAAACGCGGTAGCCTGCTGAGGAGCGGTTACGTGGATAACAGGAGCTCGATTTGAACTTTGTTCGTTATTATCAGTGTTTGAATCAGTTTCACTCCCAGTACCTGAGTCGGTTTCACTTCCAGTGCCTGAGTCGGTTTGATTATCTGTGTTCGAATCTGAGCCAGTTTGGTTGCCTGTGCTCGAACCGGTCTCTGTACCGGATTGATTGTCAGTATTTGAATCAGTACTATCCACATGACTAATGAATTCATATTCGTTTGAATACCATACGTCGTCTATATAGGTCCAAAGTGAGATATAAACAGTGCGGCCATCTTGCGGGATGTTAGATACTTGTGTGCTTGTGCCATTCGCTTTGCCATCAAAAATATCAGCAGCGCCTTTTTTACTGCCCACAAATAGCCAGAGATAATCACCTTCAGAATATTCGAAGGTAGTTTGCTCACCTAAAACGGTTTCAGACAGGGGTGATATTAATGTTGATAGTTTATCCCCTTCTGCTGGGTTGTTAGTAGAGTCGCTATCACCTGTCGCACTGCCATAAGTATATACGGTCAGGGTTAAGTCTTTGACATCAGTGGTGGCATTTAGGCCGATAACCAATGGTCCTGACTTTGGGTTGTTGATGCCAATAGAATTGTTACCGGCATTGAATAGTGAGCTAAAGTCAAAGTTTGTGGATGTTGGCTGAGAATTGTATTTGGCAAATAGCTCAACAGAATCTTTAAATGACGCACTGCCATCATTCACAGTAACGACTAAGCGCTGAGTATCATTTGAAATATCGAGTGTTGTGTGGTCCCACGACCCTTTACTGATTCTAATGTGTTGTTTTTCGAGTAACACATTTTGAGATTCATCTTGAAATGGAAGCAATGCAGGTCGGTTGGAGGATTTCTTAGCCGCATTTTCGCGCCAAATTCTAGCCATATTAGCCGTTTGCGCATCGCCAATTGGCAAGCCATAAATGTCGGTTAGCTCTGGGTTAGAATAATAGTTAATATTATTTCCGCACATCTGAGTTTTTGTCATGCCATTGTTAAACCCAAAGTTATAACCGTTCTGATCATGGCAGTGGCTGCCCCCCATGTTATGGCCAAGTTCATGGCGAAATGCATTGGGACTATCGATGCTATTGATATTGGTGGTGCCACCCACAAAAGCCCAGCCACCGGCCTGTCTTTCAAAGCCACTTTCAGACTTCATGTAACCGACGACTACATCTGGAGAAGTTGCAGCGATGTCAGCTGCAAACCAGTCTTCTAAATCATTAAGCTGATGCCAGTCCATACCTTGGTGATTATCGGTGATGCCTGTGCCCACTAAACGAACCTGAATATTCTCAATTTGAGAATTCTTTAAAGCATTATTGACTGTGGCCACCTGCATCACGGCCCAGGCATCTTTGTCTTGAACATAAGGCAGTGCCTTGGTAGAAAATCCCATAAAAATATCGATAATGGTATTGCCGTTGCTATCTTGGTCCGGTGCCGCTTGAGCTGTTGGAGCCATACCGCTTATACCGTGTAAATGGGGTGCAGGATGCAGCTCAGGAATAAGCGCTTCATCTTCTATCAGCTGGTTATGGCGCTTAATCAGGACCTGTTGATTGTCTTCAAAATTAGGCATCAGTAGCCATTTCCCTTGGAGGGTTTCAATGGAGCCCATTAGGTTTTTTCGCTCAGTTTCTACTAGGGTAACTTCACTGAATTCAATCTCTGTGCCGTGCTGCATCAGGGTTCCTTGCAAAACACGGCGGTTATAGCTGGAGGAGCGGTCCTTAATGTTTAATTGGACTATCCCAAGGCCTTCTAATGTTAAATTCAAAATATCAGGAGCAGCAGCAGGCCTGCTTGAATCTACAGGGGGAGGAGCTGGTGTAAATGCATTGACTAAAAACGTTCCTTTAGAGTGGTCACCGTATACTTCATAAACTGAAGTATTGGCTTGAGTAGAGATGGCTGCTCCGGCCAATAATATACAAGCGCTCAATTGTCTGACCGCTTGAATTAATAGAGAAAGCTTTGTTGGAAATAGCTGCATTAGGAATCCGATGGTAATAAGACATGTACTAGCTATTTTATAGGGTCAATATTTTCAATCTATCAGCTATAAAGCATATATATCTAAACCTTGAGTCTATGGTTAGTTTTATCGTTAATAGAATGAGTACATTAAATAACCCGCCTTACTATCCATTATTCAACACTGATTTTAAGCTGCTCTAATCATGTGAGGGGAATTATGCATCTATATTGGAGTCACTTTATGACTACAGGTCAAAAACGCCATTAAATATGTCTGGCCATATTTAATTGATTTACAAATAGAGGCTTCTGGCAATGTCAAAAACAGCCAGTTTGTAACCAGAAAAGGCGTCAAATGATAAGGCTGTGAGACTGTCTGACAATTTTAAGTGGTTGATTTATATATGGAAAAAATAATTGGTACGTTAGAACCTTTAATAAGTTAACAAACGGTAACAAAAGGCTTTGTGGCTCTGAAAATGCCATGATAAGGTGCCTGCTCTATTAGATTTGTCGTTTACTAAAAATAATAAAACACCCCAAACAAACGGGGCATGACAAACAAAAGAATTCACCCGAACAATAATAATCAACGGGAGCCAACCATGGCAGATAAGTACAAAATAATTGGGCCGGTCTACGATTTTCTAAGCACTATTTACAGTGGCCGCCAGATCCATAAAGCTAAAACAGCCATGAACATCGATCTAAAAGAAGGGGAAAAGATCCTTTTTGCTGGCGTTGGCCATGGTCGAGATGCTGTTGATGCAGCTGAACGCGGTGCTCAGGTGACCGTTGTTGATTTGTCAGCAACCATGCTAAAAAATGTTGAAAAAAACCTTAAAGGCCGTGACTTCAAATACCCTATACGCCTTATTCATAGCGACATTTTAGAATTTGATGAAGTAGCAGAGTACGATCAGGTAGTCGCTAACTTTTTCTTAAACGTATTCCCTGAAGATTTTATGCTTACCGTAATGAAGCATTTAACTACCTTGGTTAAGCCTGAAGGGCACTTTGTAGTAGGTGATTTTCACTTTCCAACAGGAAACATTTTAACAAAGGCATTTCAGAATGCGTATTGGTATGTAGCGGTTGGTATCTTCACTATCTTTGCCAAAAACGCATTCCATAAAATTTATAATTACCCTAAGTATATTGAAAGTTTGGGCTTCTCGGTTGAGAAAACACAATCATTTAATGTATTGATGATTCCTTCTCTTTGGTCGATTAAGGCATCACGTAAACAAATTTCAAAACCTCAACAAGAAGCAGCGTAACCAAGTCTCTAGCTACTTAAAATAATAAATTAGAGGTCTCACTACATGAACGAAGCAGAACTGAATATTAGCGGAGACATTCATCATAGTTCCGATGAATGTCATGGCGGTGGATTATTTACTTTTTCAGAGCGTGTTGAATACCTGAAAAAATTTGGTCGCCACTCAATGGCTTTCTCCGCACTTCAACCTAAAATGCGCTATTTTGATATTGAAGGCGTTGGCTACATTGCTTATCGAAAGCAATGGGGTAGCGTTGTTTGTTTAGGAGATCCTGTTTGCTCATCAGAAGATCGAGAGCAATTAATTAACGCTTTTATCGCTAAATACCCTCGTCCTGTATTTATTCAAGTGACAAAAGATGTAGCCGAATTAATAAACGAGCTGACCGGTTTTTATGCCACTCAGTTTGGAAAAGAGACCCTTATAGACTTAGACACCTGGAAGCTGTCAGGTAAAAAGAAACAAGTTATCCGTACTGCAATTAACCACGCTGAAAAAGAAGGCGTAACGGTTAAAGAAAGTTATGGTGACATGGCATACCGCGATTTATCCGATTCATGGTTGCAGACACGCAAATGTAAAGGTCGTGAGATTATATTTTTAATTCGCCCTATGGAGATGGATTATAAAGAAGGCACTCGTAGATTCTTTGCCTACCAAGGTGATGAAATGATTGGATTCATATTTTTTGATCCAATATACGAAAACGGTGATGTCATTGGATATGTTCCAAATATCAGCCGAGCATCTGCAAAGTTCCCACAAGGTATTTTCTATATGCTAATGGCCAAAGCGTTTGATAAATTCAAAGAAGAAGGCATTCCTTATGTGTTCCTTGGACTGTCTCCATTGGCCTTGGATTACCCGCCGAAAGCAACAGAGTCGAAAGTATTGCGTTGGATGCTAGAGTTTACAGCTAAGCACTTGAACTTTTTATACAACTTTAAAGGCATTGATTTTACTAAGTCTCGCTTTAGAGGTGTTGAAGAACCTACGTATGCAGTACATAAAAGCAACATGCCATCTAAAGACTTTATTTGCATGTTTAAGATATGTAATGTGATTTAATCGTTTGTTGATTGAAAAGAACCCGCTTTAGCGGGTTTTTTTACGCCTATAAAAAACTCAAGAATATTGGCTGAAGATATACAGTTTTTATTGATGCTATATACGAAAAGACTGTACCGACATGTGCTCTATTTCTTTTAATGACATATGCCATAATCCTGTTTCAACAAGGTGTCAGTATGATTCAGAATTTCAATTTAGATTTTTCAAAAGTGGTTGTCATTAATAGTGCAAAGCAAGAGTGGCAAGACTCACCAGCCAAGGGGGTTCAAAGGATTCCACTTGAACGTGAAGCGGCTGAGAGCGGGCATGTTACATCCATAGTGCGATATGCTCCGGGGAGTGAGTTCTCATCTCATGGCCACCCTCAAGGGGAAGAGATTTACGTATTAGAGGGAACGTTTAGCGATGAACATGGAGATTACCCTGCTGGCAGTTATTTAAGAAACCCTCCTGGTTCAAGTCACGCACCGTTTAGTAAGCATGGCTGTACTTTGTTTGTTAAGTTAAATCAGTTTCAAGCAGGTGACGCTCTGCAACTTGCGTTGAATACTAATGAGCAGCCTTGGTTGCAAGGTCAGGGCGGCTTAACCGTTAAGCCATTACATGAATATCAGGGTTTTAGTACGGCATTAGTGCGTTGGCCTAAAGGTGAACGTTTTGCACCTCATAAACACTTTGGCGGAGAAGAAATTCTTGTATTAGCGGGTGAGTTTAAAGATGAGCATGGCAATTATCCAAAGGGTAGTTGGATAAGAAGCCCACACTTAAGTGAGCATTTTCCATTTGTGGATGAAGAGACCGTGATTCTTGTTAAGGTGGGGCACCTCTAGGCCGCTATAAGAATATTTATATAACGCGCCAGTCAACTCTGCACTGGCGGCTGTATTTATTCTGTTATTTCTATGTGTTTGTTTTTAGCTTCGATCCATTGAGACATGTATTTGGTGGATTTCATTGAGTGATGCCTAAGCATGCTCCCCGTGAAATTTTCGAGTCTGTGTTGTTCTAAGTTGTTTAGTATGTGCCGCACATTAGATAGTAATTTTTGGCTGTGTTCTGTTTTCATAAAGCGATCAGCTAGCCATGGAGAGCAATTATTTTGCAACTCACACCATAGTGATTCATTTTCATAAAGGTTGATTGCATCTTCTATAAATTGCTCTAGCGTGTCGCTGGCGATACAAGTATCCAGAGTGCCGATGTTAATTGAGTCGGCGTATAAACCTTCTGCACCAATACTTGTGGTCACGGTGGGTAATCCGCACTGAGCCGCATCGAGCATTTTACCTTTTAAACCCGCACCAAACCTAAGTGGTGCCAAGAGTACTTTGGCTTGCTCTAACACTGCAAAGGCATCTTCACACCAGCCTTTTACTAAAAATCCTTGTTTTTCATTATGTAACTGCGTGGCTTTTTTGGGTGGGTAAGCACCATAGATATGCAGCTGCGCTTTTGGTATGCGCTTTCTAATCGCAGGCCATATGTGTTGTTTTAATGTCAGTACAGCATCCCAGTTTGGTTCATGTCTGAAGTTACCTATCGAAATAAAATGATGGCGATCTTTGAAAGAAAGCGATGGTTTTGATTCAATTTCCTCAAGCATAAAAGGCGTGTATGACAATATATGGGCTGGCACATGAAAGGTATTTATTAAAAGATTCATTTCATGCTCACTGATCATAATACTTAAATCACAACGTAAAATGGCTGCTATTTCCCGTTTAGCAAAATCGCTGTATAAATCTTCGGTAGGTACATCTTGAATGATGTCTGAATTGCCCTTGGCTAGCGCTTGTCGTGCAAAGCGTAAACAATGAAGATCTTCTGTATCAAGAATACGCAGAGCATTTGGGCAGTGTGTTTCTACTCGCCATGCAAATTGCTCTTCCATCATATAACGATCAAACATAACGGCTTGTGGGTCAATAGTTTGAATAAATTGATCAAAGCTGCTGTTGTTTAGTTCGATAGTATACGGAGTGATATTAAACGCTTCGAAATCAATGGCGTGATCACTGGCTTGGGCCGGGCTGGCATATGACACGGTATAGCCATCATGCTGAAAGCATTCGATAAGCTGCAGCATACGACTACCTGCTGCACTAGAGTTTGGTTCGGGCCATACATAGCCAATGATCAATAATCTTTTCATTGGCTAATTATACACAGTTAAGAAGGCAGGGTTTATGTCTTATCCCTGCTCATTACACGAATCATAATTCTATCCTGTATATTTTTAGGATTAGATAGAAGCTTCATTCTTGCCAGTCATTTCTGACGTGGTCGAACTAGGTTTACTTTGCTTTGGCTGCCACTCAGGGGAAGCCCAGAGATGTTTTAAACGATGTAAAAATGGTTTGTTTTTAGCAAATACATCCGTTAATAAATCTTTCCATTCATGTAGCGTTAAGTACAAAGGATTATGGCTGTGTATTTGCCTCGTGATACCGTATTCGCACTTTAGGTCCTTTCGCTCTTCTACAAACGTTTTAAACAAGCGGTCCCATATGATTAACACTCCACCATAGTTTTGATCAATATACTCGGGGTTTTTTGCGTGGTGCACACGATGATGACTAGGTGTATTAAATACCCATTCTAGCCATCCAAGCTTTGGGACGACCTGTGTATGAACAAAGAATTGATACGCTAGGCTTAAGAGTACGGCGCCTAAAACTATTTCTGGCTCAAAACCAATTAAAACAATTGGCACCCAAAACAGCCACATGCCTGAAATAGGGTAAGTGAAGCTTTGTCGAAAAGCCGTGGATAAATTTAATCGTTCAGAGCTGTGATGTACTACATGGCTTGCCCACATGTAGCGTATCTTATGACTGCCACGATGAAACCAGTAATAGCAAAAGTCCTGCAGTAAAAATAAACCGATAAAACTGATGATTGAATTTTCAATATTGAATATTCGGTACTCATATAAGAAGTAATAAATGCCCATAAAAAAGAGTGTATTAAACAAGCCATCACTAATTTCATGCAGTAATGCCAGTGTGCCATTACTAATGGTGTCAGCCCAGGTAAAGCTTGCGTTTGAATATTCACTGCCATGCTTTCTTAGGTAGAGAAACTCAATTCCTAAGGCAAGAATAAAAATGGGGGCTAATGCCAATAACAGAAACTGAATCGAAAATTCCATAAGTACTATTCTTATAATTATTTAATGGAAAAATTGTAGCGTTAAGGCGGCAGCAAACAAGGTCTAAATCAGACAACTGATGTGCAATATCTGTCTGAATGGATACGAATCGAGGCATTACGCTATTTAGGTGTAGGCGGGTATAATGAATATAACTATATGGGTATAAGCACAAGATATGACAAGTAAATCTTCAAAATCTGATATTGATCAGCTAGTAAAGCCAAAACTATCCAATCCAATTCATATGTTGGCATTTGGTCTTGGTAGTGGTTTGAGTCCAAAGGCTCCTGGAACAGTAGGCACGCTAGCCGCTCTGCCAATATATTGGTGGTTATTAGCCGACTTATCCACATTGTGGTTGTCTGTGGTGATACTAATCACGTTTATAGTAGGGGTTTTAGTGGCCCATAAAACGTCTGAAGATTTAGGCGTGCATGATCATGGTGGCATTGTGATTGATGAATGGGTGGGTATGTGGATAACCATGTTAATGGTGCCTAAAGATCTCATTTGGCTAGCGGTGGGCTTTGCCTTGTTTCGCTTTTTTGACATCTTGAAGCCTTGGCCAATTAAGTGGTTAGACGAGCAGGTGCATGGTGGCTTCGGCATAATGATTGATGATGTGCTGGCTGGAATCATGTCGTTGGGTTGTCTGCATATGATTATGTATTTACTCGCCTAATTCCAAGACATATGGACTTTCACTGCTAAACTTTATTCAGCAGAGGTCCGATATGAAATTTGGGTTATTAATTAGCACGCTAATATTACTGGTGTCACAAGCCGTGCACAGTGATGGTCGTGTATTGTTAGAAGACCAAAATCGATACATTCTAAGCCAGAGAATGGTCTATATCGAAGATACTGAGGATAACCTTGGTATTGAAGATGTTATCAAGATCGACCGTTCTGGTTGGTCTCGAACCTCTGACTCCAGCTCCAGTTTTGGTTATTCAAAAAGCGCTTATTGGATTTATGTGCCTTTTGACGTTGACCATACGGCTTTATGGTATGTCTGGTTGCGATACGCCCCTCTTGATTATGTAACCTTCTATTGGGTTAAGAATGGAGAGGTTGTAGAGAAACATGAATCAGGGGATGCCATCCCCTTTGATACCCGCCAAACCCGCTTACCTGAAAATATATTTTTACGCGCATTACAAAAAGGCGAAAAAATAAGCATGTATATGCGCCTTAAAACCCAAGGCAGTTATCGCATTCCCTTAGAAATTCACCAGAGTGACAACTTTGAATCAAACACCGCAGAGCTCTTAATATTTCAGGGTATTTATTACGGTGTCATGCTTGTAATGAGTATTTTTAATTTTGTTTTATATTTTATCACTGGAATACGTTCGTATTTGCATTATGTATTTTATGTGGCAACAAGCTTGGGTTCTCGTTTAACCATTGATGGAACAGGTTTTCAGTTTTTATGGCCAAATACACCTGTTATTAATGAGTGGGGCGTCCCCATAACTTTTTGGTTAAGCAGTTTGGCATTCTGGCTATTTAGCTATACATTTTTGAACCTTAATAAAGCCGGTATTAAAACCAAGTTGTACTTTTTGGGACTTGGTGTGACAGGGGTCGTGATTGGACTGGGCATTCCGTTGTTGGAATACTATGTCATCGTACCTTGGATTACCCTATATGCCATGATAATGATGTTTTCTTCTTTAGCTGTTTCAACATTTTTGACGGTGTCTGGGTACCGGTATGCGGGGGTGTTCGCCATTGCGACAATGATGACAGCATTATCGTTTGCATTAACGGTGATTGAATCGTTAGGGGTTTATTCAGATCAAACCTTTATGGTGTATAGCTATCCATTAGCCAGAATGTTTGAAATTATTTTGTTTGCCGTTGCCCTGGGAGTAAGGATTCGTTTTTTACAGGATCGTAGAATTGATGCTGAAAAAGAAGCCATTGTGCATAGGGAAAATTCCATAAAAAGCATTGAACAATATAAGAGATTGTATGAGAGCGCCATGACTGGGAATTTTGTCTTGAATGCGCAAGGGTATGTACAGAATGCAAACACTGCTTTTTACGAATTATTAGGTAAGGATATAAATAGCAATATTCAAGGGTATTTTGAACGGGATGTAACTGACATTTTTAAGCAAGGGTCGAAGGAAAAAGATTTTAAAATTGTTAGGGATATACAATCTAAGAATGGGAAATGGTTATCTGTAAACTTATACAGAATATACCATGATAATGAAGTTCAGTTTGAAGGCTCAATCGTTGACATCAGTGATCGTGTCCGTGCACAAGAATTGCAGAACCAAGCTGAAAAGAACAAAATGAAAGCATTACAGCAATTGGTGGTTGGGGTGGCTCATGAAATCAACACTCCGTTAGGGATTGTTAGAACCAGCAGTGATTTTGCTCGTGAATTACTTGCGCAAATGCAAGATGCAATGGAAAAGAATACGCTGACTAAAAATGAATTTATCGCCAAATTAAATGCTGGAGATGAAGCTCTAGGTATTTCAGATGAAAGTGTAGAAAGGATTGTTGAACTTGTTAAAAGCTTTAAACATGTCTCGGTTGAGCAAATGAGCTTTCAAATGGAGTTGTTTGATGTAGATGCTTTATCTGAGCGATTGAAAGACAGTGCAAAATTAAAAAACATACCGATTTCAGTTCAATCTGAAAATGTGTCCAGTAAAGACTTCAATACTTTCACCGAAGGCGTTTATTGGTTTTTAAATGAACTAATCAATAATGCATCTGATTATAGTAATAATAACGAAGGTGTATTCATTGATTTTTCAATTACAGATAGTGAATTAAATATACATTTTTACGATAAAGGTGAAGGGGTCGATGACCCTGATATTTCAATGATATTTGACCCTTTCTTCACAACAGGTAGAGGCGTTGATCGTAAATTAGGGCTGGGGTTGTATCAAACACATAATATAGTGGTTCAGTTATTAAATGGCGAAATCAATACCTATAACGATAATGGGTTGCATTTCAAAATCAGCATTCCCATTCCAGATGTGATTTTAACGCCTTAAAAAACGTAACCATCGCCATATGTTCAGTAGACTGGCCAGCGCAGCAGACACATAGGTCAAGGCGCACGCCAGAAGTATCTTCTCAGATGCTTTGAAGTCTTTTTCGGATAAATAATTACCATTTTTTAAAATAGGTAAAGCTTTTGAAAAGCTTGCATTAAACTCTACCGGTAATGTCACAAAGTGAACCAGGGTACTTGCGACCATGCCAACTATTGCGATAATAATGGATATACGCGCTGCTCCAGGTAAAACGGTTAAAAAAACTGGCGTTGATATAAGTGCTAGCTGAGCAATTTTTTCAACATAAAATGCCATTTTAGCCAAGGGTGTGCGCAATAATAATAGTGCCATGCCTTCTTTGTGTTGAATGGCATGACCAACTTCATGGGCCGCGGTTGCAACTGCAGTTAATGATTTATTATTAAAGTTATTCGTAGATAGGCGCACCGTTCTGGTTTGCGGGTCATAATGGTCACCTTGCTCGGTTGTTTCTAAGTCCACATCTAAATTGTGTTGCTTAATCAGGTGTTTAGCAAACTCTCCCCCCGTTCCAGGGAAGTCAGGGCGCTCAATACTGTGTTTTTTTAATATATTTTTAGTCCACATTTGTGGTAAAAAGATACATGCAATAACAGCAATGAACACGAATAACCAAAGCATAAAGAATATCAACAGCCTCAAAAACACAACTCACACCGCCGACG
>ERZ1027208.41-NODE-41-length-74110-cov-16.267882_pt1 | contig 74110 bp, 71 predicted proteins | sample MGYA00520867_ERZ1027208 | MGnify/ENA primary metagenome ERZ1027208 (study PRJEB33311, sample SAMEA4378413) | marine metagenome | biome: Marine biome; feature: Fjord; material: Water | collected 2014-07-20T08:00:00Z/2014-07-... | depth 75 m ... | reverse complement strand
GGCTTTTCTTTAACCTAAACAGACTCAGATTAATGAGCTGTTTCACTCTCAGCTTATTTGGCCGCTGCTTGTGCTTGAGCTTGCTGAACGCTTTGGGCCATAAATAGTTGCGTCAAAGTCATTCTGACAACTCCCACCCAAAACCCAAACAATAGATACAAAAAAGCCGAGATAAATCTCGGCTTTTCTTTAACCTAAACAGACTCAGATTAATGAGCTGTTTCACTCTCAGCTTGTTTGGCCGCTGCTTGTGCTTGAGCATGCTGAACGCTTTGGGCCATAAATAGTTGCGTCAAAGTCATTCTGACAACTCTCCCCCAAAACCCAAACAATAGATACAAAAAAGCCGAGATTAATCTCGGCTTTTCTTTAAGCAAACAGACTCAGATTAATGAGCTGTTTCACTCTCAGCTTGCTTGGCCGCTGCTTGTGCTTGAGCTTGCTGAACGCTTTGTGCATAGATTGCATCAAAGTTAACAGGTGCAAGCATCAACGCAGGAAAGCTGCCTTTAAGCACTAGGCTATCAATGGCTTCACGAGCATAAGGGAATAATAAGTTAGGGCAGAATGCACCGACTGCTTGATGCAGCGCAGGGCCTTCAAGACCGTCGATTTTAAAGATACCCGCTTGATGTACTTCGGCTAAAAAAGCCGTTTGATCATCATTTTTAGCCGTTACCGTTAAGGTTAAAACAACTTCATAAACGTCATCGGCTAACTTGTTGCTTTTAGTGTTCAAATCCATATTGATTTGAGGCTTCCACTGGCCCTGAAAAATCTGTGGAGCATTTGGGCTTTCAAACGATGTATCTTTAAGAAAAATACGCTGAATGCCAAAGTTACCTGATTTAGCTTCTTGTGCTGGTGCCGCTGCTTGTTCTGTCATAAGAATTCTCTATTTTTCTTTATTATTGTTTTTTTAACGCTGTTAATAATTAAGATCTAACCAATGGTAGATTGTTATTTGACCAATCCATGATGCCGCCACTTAAACGATAAACATCAGTAAAACCGTTGTCTTTCAAGGTTTTGCTGGCTGCTGAAGCAGTCTGACCCGTCTTACATACAACAATGATGGGGTCGTTTTTATGTTTTTCTAGCTCTGTTATGCGAGAAACTAGCTGTGCGTTGGTAATATTTACCGAATCTACGATATGGCCCGCTGTATAGTCTTTCTTTTCACGAATATCCAATACCAAGCCATTCTTAGAATTAATCAAAGCCGTGGCTTCATGAGTGCTTACTTTCGGCCCTGCTTTTTGACCGCTATCCCACGCTAAGGCCATTAAACCCAAAGCCAGTGCAGATACCATCATCCAGTGATTTGTCGCAAATTCTAAAAATTGTTCCATTACTGCACCTATGCCTATTCGTTACATCTGATTCTTAGCTGGCTTGGCCAACTTTTTAGTGGGCGAAGTATACCGCATTCACAGCGTGCTAAAAGGGGCAGAATCAATAAACCCACAGAACACATGGGTACGCAGCACAGGACTGAAACCACCATTGCCACATAGCCACACCGCACACAAACAGGTAAAATCGAGCTAATTTTTATTGATTTAGGTTGTACCTGTATATGTCGAATCAGCCAAAACCCGTTGCACTGATTATTCTAGATGGCTTTGGTGAGCGCGAAGACGCTCAAGATAACGCCATAACTGTGGCCAAAACCCCTACATGGGACCGCTTAAAAACCGAGTTTCCTCGCCAACTAATTGCAACATCTGGTATTGCTGTAGGCCTTCCAGAAGGCCAAATGGGCAACTCTGAAGTGGGCCACATGAACCTAGGCGCAGGCCGAACGGTTTATCAAAATTTTACCCGCATCAATAAAAGCATTGTGGATGGCGATTTTTACGACAATGATGCTCTTACCGCCGCGGTGGATAAAGCCGTTTCTGCAGGCAAAGCGGTTCATCTTTTAGGCTTGTTATCTCCAGGTGGCGTACACAGCCATCAAAATCACATCAAAACGCTGGCTGACCTAGCCGCCAAGCGTGGCGCGAAACGCATCTATGTTCACGGCATACTGGATGGCCGCGATGTTCCACCTCAAAGCGCACTGCCATTTGTCACAGATATGGAAGAGCACCTGTCAGGCCTAGGCATGGGTGACAACGCCAAACTGGCGACTCTGGTAGGCCGTTATTATGCAATGGACCGCGACAATCGCTGGGATCGTGTGCAACTGGCGTATGACATGTACACCCAAGGCAAAGCCGCTTATCAAGCCGCCACTGGTGCCGATGCCATCGCCGCATCTTATGAGCGCAACGAACACGACGAATTTTTTAAAGACACCATTCTAGGTGATGCCGTTAAAGTAGAAGATGGCGACAGCATTATTTTTGCAAACTTCCGACCTGACCGTGCCCGTGAAATTACCCGAGCTTTTGTTGATGGCTCAGAATTTGATGGCTTTGAACGCGCAGCCACTCCAGCGTTGAGTGACTTTGTGATGATGACAGAGTACGCAGCAAGCATTAAAGCCAACTGCGCATTCCCACCATCACCGATTACTAACGACCTTGGTGAATACGTATCCAACCTAGGTAAAACCCAATTAAGAATTGCTGAGACAGAAAAATACGCTCACGTGACATTCTTTTTCAGTGGTGGTCGCGAAGACCTTTATCCAGGCGAAGAGCGCATATTGATACAAAGCCCTGATGTTGCCACTTACGATCTGCAGCCAGAAATGAGCGCGCCTGAAGTAACCGACAACCTAGTGCGCGTGATAGAAGAACAGAAATACGACCTAATCGTTTGTAACTATGCAAACGGTGACATGGTGGGCCACACGGGAGTATTTGATGCGGCCGTGAAAGCCGTTGAAGCGTTAGATGAATGCTTAAAACGCGTAACCGATGCCATATTGAAAGTAGGAGGTGAATGTCTAATTACCGCTGACCATGGTAACTGCGAGCAAATGCTTGATCCAGACGGCGGCCCAATGACGCAACACACCACTGGACCAGTCAACCTAGTACATGTCAGCAGCCAAGGTAAAAATGTGTCACTAAAAGAAGGCGGCGCCCTATGTGACATCGCTCCCACATTACTGAGCATGATGGGTGAAAGCCAGCCTGAAGAAATGACCGGTAAGGTTTTACTAGAAAAGTAAAACTTAATAGCCTCACTTTTGATATATGAAGCTTGAAAGGAAAGTAGGTAACTGCTTTCCTAAACAAACATGCACACTACACAGAAAATAACGTAGAAAAACAATAATGATAAAACGTGTTTTATTAACCATCAGCTTAGCGATCTTGATCGCGCCCATTACGCTGCCCTCTGCCGCTATGGCAGAAGGCACCATAGATAAAAAACAGCTGAGCGATGCCCACCTAAAAAAACTCCGTGATGACATCAACGAGCTACAAAGCTTTTTAAAAAAAGCACAAGATGATCACAAAGACCTTGTCACCTCATTACGTAAAAGCGATGAAGATGTGGCTAAAATGAGTAAGCTGGTTCAAGGCATTAAAAAAACGTTGCAGGAGGAACGAGCTCGCCTAAAAAAGCTCAAGAGCGAACAAGCGTCGCTCAACCTCAATAAACGATCTCAACAAACCACGCTTAAGAATATTATTCTTGCCACCTATAAACTGGGGCAAGAACCACAGTTGAAATTACTGCTGAATCAACAAGACCCCAGCCAGCTGGCGCGCAATTTAAATTACCTGCAATATTTCAACAAAGCCCACCAAGGTGAAATTAAACAGTATCGATCAACCCTGGATAAAATTGATGCTATTACTGAAGAAGTCACCTTAAGAAAAAAGTCATTACAATTTAAACTTGCCGACCTAAAAACAACGCATAACAAGCTAAAGAAAAAGCAGAAACAGCAGCAACAAACCGCTTCAGCTTTAAACAAAAAAATTAAAGGCGACAACCAACGACTGTCTCGCTTACAGCAAGATCGCCAAAACCTAATGTCATTATTAGGAAAAGTCGAACAAGTATTTCTACCCTACGAACGCGACAAAGAAAGCCGCCCATTCAGAAAGCTAAAAGGCAAACTGCCAAATCCCATTCACGTCAAACCTAAACGCATGTTTGGCATGGTGCAAAGTAACGGCAAACAAAAATGGCAAGGTTGGTTATACCCTGCAAGCGAAGGCAATGATGTGCGAACCGTTCACCATGGCCGTGTGGTATTCAGTGGCTGGTTACGAGGATTTGGTTTGTTAACCATTGTTGATCATGGCCAAGGGTATATGAGTTTATATGCTCGCAATCAAGCTCTGTTACACAGTGTCGGTGATTGGGTGGAGTCTGGTGATGTGATTGCCAAGTTAGGCCGCAGTGGTGGCTATGAAGAGTCTGCTTTGTATTTTGAGATTAGACATAAAGGACAGCCTCAGAATCCTCGGCGTTGGTTGAAGAAGCGGTAACTTAACAACAAAAAAACCAATTCATGAGTATTATAGAATGAAAAAACGTTACATATTCTTATTAACTACAGCCTCATTTTTTGCCGGTGCAATCATCATCTGGGCTTTGATCCAACCTAAACTTAACAATGCAATTAAACAAGTCGAAAATATGAATTCAAGTCTTTTACAAGACGCTGAAATCATACTCATGGACGACAGCATTCCAGGACTAGAGGCCGAGATAAATTTATTAAAAATAATTATCGATCTCGATAACAGAGGAGCCCCTCGTGAATATATCAATGAGCAATATATATCGATATTAACCAAAAGCATTGAAAAAATTAATAACGCTAAAAAGCTTAGTCCCCACAAGTATCACTCTAAGAAAGCGGACGCTCTTATCATTGAGGCTAAAAAATTAATCATTAATATTGATGAAACCCATCAGTAATATACACATCCATCTTACTAATCATTTCACTTTTCAAAGATGCCAACTCAACAACCCGCACATCACTTTTATAAGCTTCGAAGTTTTCAATGCTAGGGAATTGAATAACGTGAACCTCATCAGGTTCTTCTTCTGTTTTATTTTCATTATAGGAAGCGCTGAGTAAGTTACCCTTATGCTCTCGTAATATAGGAATGACTTTTGACTCAAACTCTCTCAAGCCTTCGATTCCGTTTTTACTTGCGTATAGAAATGCAATTATTTGAATCATAACGTCCTTTAAAATCAATCAATATTCTTTATTTTTCTTTCCGGCTAACATCCAGATACATAAGAATTCCGATCACTGACAACCCAAACGAAAAAGTGAGCCCTTCTTGCATGCCAAACTCGTTGATTGCGAATGCTGATATGCATACAAAGGTAATGAGTAATGTGATAAATATGAATTTCGAAGACTTTTCGTCAGCCAACACACCCTTAATAGGCTTATTCAGGAGATTGGACATTTAATTATTGCCCCGAACCCCACCTTTTTTTAATTTCATATCGTTTATTGCCTACAGCATTCATCAATTTTTACATTTACTTGATTAGTAAGACACATAATGAGGACTACATTCTTGCAGGTCAAATACCGAGCCTACGAAACATTCTTGCCGCTTTAGCTAGTACTGACACTTCAAATAATACCCTGATACTAATAGGTTTCATCCTTCCACCAAATGCATCAACTTGACTTAAGTTAACCTACCCTAAATTTACTGCTATACACTAAACCCTTAAACATCATTCAATACAAAGCACACATGGATATGAACACCTACATAATCGCCCGCGCCCTACACATATTCGCTATCGTGCTATGGATAGGTGGCGTGGCATTTGTTACCACTGTATTAATTCCTGCTATACGTAATACCCAGTCACCAGAGAATCGCTTAAGTTTATTTGAAATTTTAGAAGGCAAATTCAGTTTTCAGGCAAAACTGACTACCGTGATCGCAGGAGCTTCTGGCTTTTATATGATGCATGTTCTGAATGCATGGTCGAACCTGCACTGGTGGATCATCTTAATGATTGTGGTTTGGGCGCTTTTTACCTTGGTTCTATTTGTATTGGAACCTTTGTTTCTGCATAAATGGTTCCATCAACAGGCTGAACAAAATAATGAACGTACATTTATGGTGCTGCAAATAATGCATATGGTTCTTTTATCTGTGAGTTTACTTGCGGTTTTAGCGGGTGTCGCTGGCGCTCACGGCCTATTTTATTAAGCTTCAATTCGATTGATGACATAAATAATAAAATACGAAATTAGGCCGCTACTCACAATTACCATCAATATAATGGGCAAAACACCTCTAAACGCCCCTATTCACGCCTGTTTACTTCAAATTTCATAACAATCTGTTATAACTTATAAAGCTAATATAAAGATTCCTTAAAGAGACGCCCATGTCACGCCTACTGATCATTGCCCTGTGTTCTGTATTGTCCTTTCCTACGTTTGCCGACGATGTATTAAACGGTGAAGCTCAGGTCACGCCATCACGCTTACCATTAGAAGAATTACGCGCCTTTGCAGAAATTTTTGAGCGCATTCGTACCAGCTATGTCGAAACAGTTGACGATAAAACCTTATTGGAAAATGCCATACATGGCATGTTAAGCGGATTAGATCCTCATTCGTCGTATTTAGGATCTGAAGATTTTGAAGACCTTCGCAACAATACCAGCGGTAAATTTGGTGGCTTAGGAATTGAAGTGGGCATTGAAGATGGCTTTATCAAGGTGGTTAGCCCTATTGATGATACCCCTGCTCAAAAAGCTGGAATTTTAGCCGGTGACGTTATAATTAAAATAGACGGCTCTCCAGTTAAAGGCATTGGCCTGACCAAAGCCATTGATAAAATGCGCGGCGAACCCGGCAGCAAAATCGATTTAACCATTTTACGTGAAGGTGAAAATAAGCCTTTAGAAATTTCCCTTAATCGCGCTGAAATCAAGATTACCAGTGTTAAGCAAAAGCTGATTGATGATCGCTTTGGGTATGTGCGCATTACGCAGTTTCAAGAAAATACCGGCGCTGATATTCATAAAGCCCTGCAAAAGCTATTGGATGACAGCAAGCAATCTCTGGCAGGTGTGATTTTAGATTTACGTAACAACCCCGGCGGCGTTTTAGATGCGGCAGTGGCCGTTAGTGATACCTTTATTGATAATGGCCTTTTGGTTTATACACAGGGGCGGGTTACAAATGCTGATATTCGCTATCAAGCAACCGTTGATACATTAATGCCTGACTTACCTCTAATTGTATTAATTAACGCTGGCAGCGCATCAGCGTCTGAGATTGTAGCGGGTGCATTACAAGACCATAAACGCGCAGTGGTCATGGGTACACAAAGCTTTGGTAAAGGTTCTGTGCAAACAGTATTACCATTGAACGGCGAGCACGCATTAAAACTGACCACTGCACGCTACTACACTCCGAATGGCCGATCGATTCAAGCTAAGGGCATTACCCCTGATATTGAAGTGCATCAAGGTAAGTTCACCGAAAGCTCTGAAGCTGGTTATTACAAAGAAGCCGATCTTGAGGGTCACTTAAGCAGCGAAGGGAAAACAGATAAGCCTCATGAAGATGAAAAGACGACTCAGGCTGAACGCATTCAAAGTGACTACCAGCTGAATCAAGCCTTAACCGTATTAAAAGGCATGAACATTTTAAACAACAGTGAAAACAAAGCCGTAATCGATGAGACACAAGACAAAGCCTCTGGCGCTTAGTTTTTTATGGCTCTCACTACTTAGTGGGAGCCTTCATGCACAGACAGAAGGGGAATCCATAACCCCTTTTGAGTTGCAGGCCACACACAGTCATTCGACTGCTCAATCCCAGCCTATTTCAAGCAATGCAGCCCCTGCTCGCCTAGCCATTATCATTGATGATTTAGGTAATAGCCTACATGCAGGATTAAAAGCCATTGCACTGCCTGCGCCCATTACCTTTGCGGTCATGCCACATCGAAAGCACAGCAAAGCACTGGCTGAACGTGCTGGGCGTTTGGGCCGTGATGTTTTGCTGCACGCGCCCATGAGTACGGTTAACGGTCGTAAACTGGGTGCTGGCGCATTAAACCAAGATTTAAGCGAACAGGTATTTAAAGATAAACTGCGATTCTCAATTGCGAATACGCCGTTTATTTCAGGCATGAACAACCACATGGGTAGCCAATTAACCACCCAGCCTCAAGCGATGAGATGGGTAATGGATGTATTGAAAGAAGAGCAGTTATTTTTTGTGGATAGCCGAACCCATGCCCGCAGCATTGCCTATAAAACGGCGCTTAAAATGGGCTTACCCACTGCGAATAGAGATATTTTTTTAGATCATGAAATCACTATTGATCACATCCATATACAGTTTAAAAAAGCCCTGGCCATTGCTAAGCGGTATGGCAGCGCCATTGCCATCGGGCACCCTCATAAAGTGACGCTAAAGTATTTGAATCATGTCTTGCCGCAGTTAGACGGCAGCAATGTGGCCATTCACAGTGTGAGTGATTTATTAGAGGGCGGTATGAATGCACGCCCTGACAGCGCTAGAGAAAGCAGACCAGCCAGCATGCCGTCTTTGGATTTATTGGTAAAATCCCTTCAGGCCCGCACTCAATAAACCTTAAGTGGTTAGGCCTTCTGGATTTCAATTGCACTTTTCAAACAAGATGAAAATTATTCCAGCTCTTGCTGAAGCGCTTCTAATTCTTCTAGGCCTTCCATCCACTCTTCTTCAGTAGCATCTAAAGACTGCCTCACAGTGGCTTGCTCTGCCAATATGGTTTGAAGCTGTTCTTTATTGGCCGCTTCGTACAGGCTGGTATCCGCGAGTTTTGTTTCGATGTCTTCTTGCTTGGCTTGTAGGGTTTCGACCTGAGCCTCTAATTTATCAATTTTCTTTTTCAACGGGCTCATTTTTTTACGCATTTCCGCTTCGCGGCGTTTGCGATCTTTTTTAGCGTCTGCGCTGTTTTCTGTAGAGACGGTTTCAACAGGTTGTATTTCAAGGTCTTGCTGCTTGATAAAAGCACGATAGTCTTCGAGATCGCCATCAAATTCAGCCACCTTGCCATCATGTATCAGCAAGAATTCATCAACGGTATTCACTAACAAGTGCCGATCATGGCTTACCACCACAATGGCCCCTTCAAAGTTTTGCAGCGCAAGCGTCAACGCTTGGCGCATGTCTAAATCTAAATGGTTCGTGGGCTCATCCAATATTAATAAGTTGGGCTTTAACCATGCAATTCTGGCTAAGGCCAAACGAGCAAGCTCACCACCTGAAAACTTTTCACATGGGCCAACCGCTTGATCCCCATGAAATCCAAAGCCCCCTAAAAAGTTACGACACTCTTGTTCGCTGGCGCCTGGGGTTAGCTTTTGTAAATGCAGTATAGGGCTGTAACTCAGTTCAAGCTCATCAACCTGATGCTGAGCGAAGTAACCTAAAGACAGGAATTCCCCAGCGTAATATTCGCCCTGTAAAAGATCCAACTGACGCACCAAGGCTTTAATCAGGGTGGACTTACCCGCACCATTGGCCCCCAGTAAACCAATGCGATCACCTGGGCGAAGGTCTAACTTCACATTCGCTAACTGAATATTGTCAGCGGTATAACCTATATTGGCTTTGGTCAGTTTTAATAGTGGGTCGCTGACTTTCTCGGCATTGGGGAATTGGAACTGAAACTCGCTGTCCACATGGGCAGGCGCAATTTTTTCCATTCGCTCAAGGGCCTTTACCCGACTTTGGGCTTGCTTGGCTTTACTGGCTTTTGCTTTAAAGCGAGTAATAAAGCTTTCGATATGTGCAATTTGCTCTTGCTGTTGCTCATACATAGATTGCTGCTGAGCCAAGCGCTCGGCACGGCGACGCTCAAAGTCTGCATAGTTGCCACTGTACAAATCAAGCTTTTGAGTATGTATATGCACAATGCCATCGACCACGCTGTCAATGAAATCTCGGTCATGGCTAATCAGCAATAATGTTCCACGGTATTTTTGTAAAAAGGTTTCTAACCACATGGCAGCGTCTAAATCCAAGTGGTTGGTTGGCTCATCCAGCATCAATAAATCACTTGGCATGATCAAGGCTTTTGCCAAATTTAAACGCATGCGCCAACCACCACTGAATGCGCTGACAGGGTGATGCATTTGTTCAGGTGTAAAACCTAAGCCTGCCAACATGGAGATGCCTTGATGATCGACACCGTAACCGCTGATCATTTCAAACTCGCCATGGCTTTGAGCCAACTTATTATCGTCATGATCGATTTCCGCCTGTGCAATGTCGGATTGGATACGGCGAAATTCTTGGTGGCCGTCTAACACATAATCTAAAGCCGTTTTACTAGACGCCGCCACTTCTTGAGCCATGTGGGCAACACGCCAGTTTTTAGGCATGAGTAAATCCCCTTGATCGAGTGCTAGGTCTCCAAGGATTAATTTAAATAATGTGGATTTACCGGCTCCATTAGCACCAACAACCGCAAGCTTATGGCCGTCATGTACCGTAAGGTCAGCCTGCTGCAGAATGATTTTAGAGCCTAGGTGTAAATTAACTTGCTGCAGACGTATCATAAGGCACTTCACGGTTTGCAATTTAATGGGGGTCGATGTGACACAGGGTGCGCATAATGCCACAAAATCATCTGATAACCCATTTTGCGATGAGGGTCTTTTTGTTTCATCATTAAATGAAATGGAAACATGCATACTTAGAACACAGCAGGTTTATTTCAGCGAGCCAGTTTTAAGCGGGCTAAATAATGGTACACGGCATGAATGATCCACAATGTACTCAAGACGAACCCTTGTTAGACAATCCGTTTTGGCAATTCTCGTTAACGGTTTACCAGCAGCCTAACTGTGCTGATTTTTTGCTGGACGCTCAGAATCGATACGGGATTGATGTAAACGTGCTTCTGTTCATTGGCTGGCTGGCCCATGAACAGAAGAGCCTGAAGCTTTCACCTATGTTCAAAAGCACCATCAATGATTTTCAGCAGGACACTATCGCTCCGATTCGTAAAATCAGAATCGCTGCAAAAAAAATGAATAACGTTGAGTTTTATGAGCGACTTAAAAGGCTAGAGCTTGTGGCAGAAAATATTGAGCAACAGCGCTTATATCGCCTTTCGGATAAGATGCCATTATCAAATAAAGGCCTAAGCAAGAGTATTGAGCAGAGTATTAATGTGTATATAGGTCAGAATGACAAAGGAGTTGCTTTGATTCAAGAAAAGAACTGGCTACAAACATTGATCCAATATTTGCAGCCAGACACTAGGCTATAGAGATATAGCCTAGTTAACGAAGATTACTTCTCTTCGTTAAAAGTGCTTTCAGCAGCAGCAACTGGTGCAGCTGGCTTAGCCGCTACTTTAGCTGGCTTTTTAGCCGCTTTAGCAGCCGCTTTTTTTGCTTTAGCCGCTGCTTTCTTTGCTTTTTCAGCATCTTTCTTAGCAGCCGCTTTCGCTTTTGCTTTTGCAACAGCCGCTTTCGCTTTCGCTTTCGCTTTCGCAGCGTCAGCTTTTACTTTAGCTTTTGCGTTAGCAGCATCGGCTTTAGCTTTAGCTTTTGCTTTAGCAGCAGCCTTTTTAGCAGCAGCAGCCGCTTTCTTAGCAGCCGCTTTAGCAGCGATTGCTTCTTTCTTAGCAGCTGCTTTTTCAGCAGCAGCTAAAGTCTTAGCAACCGCTTTTTCAGCAGAGTTACGAGCAGCTTCTAACTGAGCCGCTTTTTTGTTAGCCGCTTTAACAGCGTTTAGAGCTGAAGTTGCTTCTTTAGCAGTTGCTTTAGCAGCAGTTGCAGCGGCTTTAGCCGTTGCAGCTTTCGCTTTAGCAGCAGCTAGTTGCTTAACAGCAGCAGGAGTTTTCTTAGCTTTAACTTTATCAGCTACTTTAGAAGCCGCTTCTTTTGCTTTTGCAGCAGCAGAGTCAGCCTTTGCAGCAACAGCTGTTGCTTTAGATACTTCTTTAGCTGCAGTAGCTTCTTGCTGAGCACGAACCTTAACAAGTTGTGCCGCTAGCTTAGCGATATCAGCTTCGATTTGAGCAATCGGGCTAGCAACTTTTTTGGCCGCTACTTTCTTAGCAGGGGCTTTTTTAGCAGGGGCTTTTTTAGCAGCTGGCTTTTTAGCAACAACTTTTTTTGGAGCCGCTTTCTTAGCAGCAGGTTTTTTCTTAGCAGGAGCTTTTTTAGTAGCAGCCATAGTTTATTACCTTGTAGGTGACTTATGTGGTGCCGCAATTATACAAACAGTCAAAAGTTAATCTAGTTAAAAGGATTAATTTTTTTGATCTGAAGCCGTTTTTTACACTTTATTTGGATTTATTTTCTAAATGATGATTTAACCAGGCCAAAAGTGGCTGCCAATCTTCAACATCTTTTTCATTTGGGGAAGAGAAGTCATAAATGCCCATACCCAATTCTGAGCCACGAACGTAATGTTGTGTATCTCTAATGGTGGCAACAAACGGAATATTCAAACTGCGCAGAAATATTTCAAGCTTATTGTAACCCAGAGTGTTGCGCTTAACTCGATTGGCAATCACAGCTATGGGCTTTGGTTTTTGACGAAACCCAGGGCTAAGCAAAACATCTTTTATAAAAGAAGTGGCCGCTCGAATATCAATGGCTGATGGCACAATTGGAATTAATATGGCATCACAGTGACGAATACTTTCTGATAAATCGACTCCCGTCATTCCAGCTGGAGTATCCATAATTACATGACTGGTCATGCTGGGTACTTTTAATTGAAAACTGCGAGTCGCTCCTGACTCTCCTTTGGCGCATGCTTCTACTGAATAAATGAAAGGTATGTTTTGGCTACGTTCTTTTACCCATTGGCTGGATGACCCCTGAGGGTCATAATCAATAATGGCCACATGGTTTCCATCTTGAGCAAAATAAGCCGCGATATTGGTGGCGATAGTGGTTTTACCGCTGCCACCTTTGGCATTGGCGACTAATAGTTTCTTTGGAGCGCTTCTCGCTATTATTCGAGACGTTTGATTTTCAATGGGGTCGTTTAATTTACGGGGCACGGTTCCATCCAAGAGCCTTCAGCTAATATTGGTTTCATATCCCTACAAACCAAAATGGTCGATAAATTACGGCCATTCATTTAAAAATAGTCTAATATTCGCATCTTGTTAAATATCAGGGATAGAAATCTAATGAAAATTTTCACAAAACTCTTATTACTGGCTCTTGTGGCGGGCTTGGCAGCACCTTTTTTCTTAAAAGGGCCAAATGGACAACCATTACTTAATTATAAGGACTTTATCCCTACGCCAGATTCCATTATGAATTCTGTCACGCCTAAAGCCGAAATTAAAATGTATAAATGGAAAGACGCTAAGGGGCATTGGCAGTTTGGTGACAATCCACCAGAGGGTGTTGCGGCAAATGAAATGCATGTGAAGACTCAAATAAACTCAATGAAAACAATTGAACTCCCTGACGGTTTTAAAGACAACATCAACACAGAGGAAGATACTAATCCGCGTTTCGACCCACTAAGCTCAGGTGCATCACCTTTAAGTACAGCCCCTATTGAAAAAGTTCCTGAGATGCTGGATCAAATAGAAGGCTTTCAACAAAAACTGGATGATCGCGCAAAGACTCTAGATTCCTTATAGCTATAAAAGTTTACATCAATTCGAATACAAAGCCGTTGGCCCCAACGGCTCTGTATTTTTTATCCATGAATGCCACATCCATCACTTGTGTATTTTTAGTGGCCCAATCATTGCGTCCTGTAAGCTGCCATGTTCGCAGCAATTCACCACTACGAGTATCCCAAAGCTGTACCATGCCGCTAGAGTTGCCCGTTAATAGCTGGGTAGATGTATCATTGAATCGTGCTGTTAAAAAGTACCCGGTAGTCGGCTTAATAGGTGTTCGTATTTTCCCTGTAACAAGATCCCAGATATATACCTCACCACGATGACTGCCTGCAAAGCCCAGTGAACCGTCTTCATTAATCGCCGCGACCTTTATTTGATTGTTAAGCTGCCAACTACGAATTTCTTTACCTGTTAATAAGTTCCAGACTTTCACGTAAGAATCGTCACCACCGGTAATGGCCCATTTACTGTCTGAGCTCATATCAACTGTTTGAACAATTCCCTCATGGGCCAAGCGGAGTTTCACGCCTCCGTTTTGGATATCAAACAATGCAGCTTCATAACTTTCTAAACCTAACAATGCATATTGCCCTGTATTGCTTAGGTCCATGGCGCGAATATCAGCAGGTGCTTCCCATAACCAAAAAGCTTCGCCAGTTTTAGCATTCCACAACACAATTTTACGATGATCTGACGTTGCGGCGTACAAGCCATTATCACTGATACTGCTCGCAACAATGCCGGACATTTTCCCTGCTTGATGATTCCAGTTATACAGCCGCTCGAACTTGCCAATATCCCAGTAGCTACCGCCATGATGCACTGATCCAATGAAAGCGTTCAGCCCATCTTTAGAAAGGCTAGCACTGTAAACACCTTGAACCGCCATTTCCCAATGCTTCGCTGGACTGTCGCCGCTAGAGCACGAAATAAGTAGTAGAAATGAAACTAGGGTTGCGAAAGTTTTCATAGCCGTAACGTCCTGTTATTTACCTTAAGTTTAGGTCATGTACTAAAAAAGATAGGACGGAGTCAGCCAGCTGATTTTCTAAGGAGGATAATTAGATCTAGAAAGGTGGAATAGCACCAAAACTAGAGAGGCAAAACGGCCCCTCTATCTTGAATTGAGTTAACTTATGCCATAATTGCTTTATGGGAAGTATGTAGAGCTTCTATTAAGGTATCTTCTAACTGAAAACGCTCTTCTAGTAACTCGCCTAAAGTCGATAGGTCTTTTGACAGGTCGGCCATTTTTTCGATGCAATCTTCAGCGGTTTGATAACTGTCATTAAAAGCAACACATTCAGAGGTAATGAACTCTAGACGAGGGTAATGTTTATTGGCCAAATCAATACTGCCATCATTAAACTCTTCAGCTTCTTTAATAAGCTGCTCATAAACTTCAAAATGACCTGCACTGCAATAATCCATCAAGACTTGGCAAAATGCTTGAATTTTAATAGATACAGGGGTTTCTCGAGGACTGAATGGCTTTAAACCCTTAATTGCCATAAACAACACTAACAACTCTTGTCGTTCGTTAAGCCATTTATCAATGATGTTATGTGTGCCACCCCAACGCTCTTGTGCACTCTCGCAACTTTCTAACATGGTTATTCCTCATCATTATATTTATCAGGATCAAGCCGCTTAACAAGCTCTAAGTAATAACAAATATAGGCACTGGAACACCTGCCTGCAAGCGTATTTTTTCGATATTTATTTTGCTTGAGTCCGGCGTTTTTTTGCAATATGATCCATCAGGTAGCCATTGTAAACACATGCTTTTTTATGGCTTATTTCGACCTTTCTTGCACATAAAAAGCATTAGGCTTGACGGCTTTTTGCACGCCATTTGAACGCTCTATTTTTGCTTTTTACCTGACATTGCAAACACAATCACCGACACCACTGCAAAACCTACAAACCATACCAATACCCATTGAGGCATAGACAACCCAATAAATGACCATTGTGCGTCTGCACAATTCCCATTGCCTCTTAACATTACTGTTAGCACTTCTGCCCAAGGCAAGGTATCAACCATATATTCTAAACTTGGACCACATGTGGGTACTTGATCAGCAGGCAAGTTCTGTATCCAAACATGCCTACCCGCCACCGCCATCCCAAAGCAAGATGCTAAAAACAATAATCCTGCATGAATGCGCTCTCGTAATGCATCAATACCGAAAATACTGCCAGACAACCCAATTAGACCTAATAATAGAACCGCGATACGCTGCATGATGCATAGCGGGCAAGGGTCCAAATACATCACATATTCAAAGTAATAAGCTGCTGCAAGTAGTCCTGAGCATGCTACAAACATCAATAAAAACAGTTGCCTAGTGCTAATAAGGGGCATTGTGCTTCCTACTAAAATTTTATATTAATTGAATGAATATCTTTGACAGCTCATATTGTGTTTAGTTACTAAAAATCGCAACAAAAGCTTCGTGCCTAAACTATGCTATTTATAGGCATACACAAAAGGACAGGATCCATGAGAAATATTATCTCATTCATGATGGCGATTTGCATGACCTCTTTTGCTTTTGCAGAAGGCGCAACAGGGGGAGGCACGCAGTATGTGCACTTACAACCTGCTTTTGTTTTAAATTATGGTGCAAATACTGTAGGCCGCCTCAAGTACATTCGCACTGATATCGCGTTAAGAGTGGTAGGGGCAGAAGCCGCCGGCAAAGTGAATCATCATCAAGCATACATCCGTAATCAGCTTGTACTATTGCTCAGCCAGCAAAATGAGGAAACCGTAAACTCTGCTCAAGGGCGAGAACAACTTCGCCAAGTGGCTCTAGATGAAATTAAAGCCCTGCTTAGTGAGCTTGAAGGTAAGCCGTATATCGAAGACTTATACTTTCAGAACTTTGTGGCGCAAAACTAAAGCTTAAGATGGATCGAGTAGACACAAAAAAGCCGAATTTTAATTCGGCTTTTTTAGCTGTATGTGCGTAATCACATTGCTGAACAGATGAGAGCTTAACCCTCTAAAATAACAGTCGCTTGCTTAGCTGCCTGCTTAATATCAAATTGTTCTTTACCATCATGCCAGCCGGCTTCCCAGGCATTAGCAATCATTTCTGCGCGGTAAGGGCAGGATCCATTTGTCTTTCCAATCATTCCGGCCATGAAGCCATGACGGTATGCTTTTTCTAGACTTTCCAGGTCCCACTGGTTTTCAACCAGTTCCATAGTGTTATCTCAAACCGTTTCAAGTTAAATTTAACTGAGATTTGAGCTAATACAAGAACATTCTTAGTCCGATTGTGACTGCAAACTAAGCAGTCACTCACTATGTGATGCAGTTCACACTTTTACCAGGTACTCATCAAGATACTGGTTAAAAGGTACCACATCCATTTGCTCGATCTGACTCTGCTCGCTCAATGACTCAACAGATTTATTCTGCCAATTATTTTGCTGCTGATCGTTTATTTTACCCTCATACTTTTTGCTTACTCTATCAGTTTCAGCCAATGCAAATTCAATAAATGTTTGTTTATTTCTTTGCATGCCTTCTAGTATTTTTGCACTTGGAGTCAGTGAAGAATCTAAAATTCTTTTTTCCATTGTGGCTAGCGCTTGCGAATAATTGTTAGCCCCCGCCTTGTCATCCATTATTTTTGCAAGGGGTTTAAATTGTTCAATCAACTCAGCCCCCCAATTTACTAAAGATATAGGCTGTCCATGGCGCATCAGTTTAAAATCAGGATTACGCCCTTCTACTACGACCTGACGATGATTCACCTCGACTTCTTTGCACTCATCTGCTGACAACTGCGGACTGGGATGCAATAAACAATGAGCCAAAAATAAATCCATAAAATGAATTTGCTCTTCATCAATACCTAGCGGTGTAAACGGATTTAAATCTAAGCAACGCACCTCGATATATTCAACACCGTGGTCATTAAGTGCGGTTAATGGCTTCTCACCATTTTTACTGTTTCGCTTAGGACGAATATCACTGTAATACTCATTCTCGATTTGTAAGAGGTTAGTATTTAATTGCTTAAATTCACCGTCACGCTCGACACCAATCTTTTCATATTTGGGTACTGTTTGATTCATTGCCTGCTTAAGTGTGTTGGTATAAGTGGGTAGTCCGTTAAAACAAACAAATAAACCTTCTTGTGCATTATTTTGATAACCAAGCCCACTCATTCTTAAGCTGGTGGCAAACGGTGAATACAAGGTTTGATCGTCCAGATTATCTAAACCGTGTTCATCATTTTCAATGAAGCTTTTATCTAAAACAGGGCTAGCACCAAACAAATATAATAGAAGCCAAGCATGTCGGCGAAAATTTCGGATCAACCCAAAATAGCCTTCACTGATGTAGTCTTGTGTAGCCGCTTTAGAATTAAGTTGTGCAGTAAACTCCCATAACGATTCAGGTACTGAAAAATTGTAATGCAAACCTGCGATGCATTGCATTTTACGCCCATAGCGATGCCATAAACCATGACGGTACACATGCTTTAACTGACCGACATTTGAAGAACCATAATGTGCGATCGGCACATCTAATTCATTTTTTATAATGCCCGGCATAGAAAACGGCCAAATTTTTTCATTACCAATTTGGGCAGCGGTAAAAGCATGCAGCTCTTCGAGTATCGCCAACACCTGCTTAGGGTCATCCTTAGCAGGGGTAATAAACTCCAGTAAAGATTCACTGTAATCAGTCGTGATATGGGTATGGGTAAGAGCACTGCCAAGTGCCTTCGGATGAGGCTGCTGAGATATTTGACTATCGCTATTAACTCGCAAGCCTTCTTTTTCAATGCCACGCACAAACTTTAGTGCAGAGGGATCAATTTGCTGTAACTCTGACAGCACGTTCTGGTATGAAAGAGACAAGGGAGCCGTCCTAAAATATGATGCTGGCATTATAGCCAGCTAATCAAAGAAGATAATATAGTGAATTCGAAACAGTCCATTCCTAAATAATGGCCTATCACTAGGCCTTATCGCTTAGGAATTATAGACGCTTAGCTTTTTTCTGTTGAGCTTGTGCGAATAATGCAGCCATACCACCACCCTGTGGTTGGTTGTCTTGAGAGCGGTTATGAGACTCAACGCTACGCTGGCCACCTTTAGACTTGCGCTCCCCCCTTGGAGTGGCTTTCTCAGCTTGGTAGTCTGATGCAGAATCTGACATGCGCATTGATAGTGCTATCCGCTTGCGATTCACTTCGACTTCCATGACTTTGACCTTCACCACGTCGCCTGCTTTCACGACCTCTCTAGGGTCGGAGATAAACGTGTCAGACATCATACTGATATGTACTAGGCCATCTTGATGGACGCCAATATCAATAAATGCACCAAATGCCGCTACGTTGCTCACAACTCCTTCAAGGGTCATGTCGTCACGTAGATCTTTTAGCTCTTCCACACCTTCTTTAAATTCAGCGGTCACAAATTCAGGTCGAGGGTCACGGCCTGGCTTTTCTAATTCAGCAAGAATATCTTTTACTGTAGGCAAGCCCACTTCATCACTGACGTAATCGTTCGCATTGACGGCCTTTAGAAAGGCGCCATCGCCCATAATTGCCGACACATCTTTAGTGGCTTTTGCGGCTATATCTTTTACTACACTGTAAGATTCAGGGTGAACGGAACTGGCATCCAAAGGGTTCTTACCATTCGTAATTTTTAAGAAACCTGCCGCCTGCTCAAATGTTTTGCCACCTAAGCGTGGGACCTTTTTCAAATCACTTCGGCTTTTATATGCGCCATTTTCTTCGCGAAAGGCCACAATGTTATTCGCAATGGTGGTATTCAAACCCGATACACGGGTTAACAATGGCGCAGATGCGGTATTCAAATCGACACCCACCGCATTCACACAATCTTCAACAACAGCATCCAGTGAACGGGCTAAAGACGACTGGCTAACATCATGCTGATACTGACCAACACCAATGGCTTTAGGGTCTATTTTAACAAGTTCAGCCAATGGATCTTGCAGGCGACGAGCAATTGAAATTGCGCCTCTGATGGTTACATCTAACTCAGGGAATTCTTTAGCGGCCAACTCTGATGCTGAATACACAGATGCACCTGCCTCACTCACCACTATTTTTTGTATTTTTAACTCAGGGTGATCCTTCATTACCTCAGCCACAAGGCGATCTGTTTCTCGGCTGGCCGTTCCATTACCAATAGCCACAAGCTCTACACCATGTTTGATACATAGCGCCCGAACAATGGCTTTTGCTTCACGGCTTTGATTTTGTGGCTGGTGTGGATAAATAACACCGTGATCCAATACTTTACCCGTTGCATCCACAACCACTACTTTTACACCACTTCTAAAGCCTGGGTCTAAGCCTAATGTGGCTTTATGTCCTGCTGGCGCCGCCATTAATAAATCTTTCAAGTTAGTCGCAAATACTTTTATGGCTTCGCCTTCAGCACCTTCGCGAATACGCCCTATTAGCTCGGTTTCTAAATGCGTCAGTAATTTCACACGCCAAGTCCACTTTACAACTTCTGCTAACCAGCGATCACCAGGGCGTGATTCGTTTTTCACATCGTAAAAACTTGCTACAATGCCTTCACACGGGCTAGGCGCTAATTTATTAGAGGTATCTCCTACGGTCAAATTCGCTGACAAGATGCCTTCGTTTCGCCCACGCAATATAGCCAAAACTCGGTGACCAGGTGCCGTCTTTAGAGGCTCATCGTGTTCAAAATAATCTTGGAATTTTTCGCCTTCAGCCTCTTTACCTTGCATAACACGTACACTCAGTGTTGCTTCGGTCCACAAGAAGGTTCTCAGCTGCTCTAGCAAATCAGCACTCTCTGCAAAACGCTCCATCAATATAAATTTAGCGCCATCTAATGCAGCTTTAAGATCTGCAACACCTTTATCACTATTAATGTAACTTTGCGCTTCGGCTTCTGGGTCTAAATTTGGGTTTTCCAACAAGCCGTTTGCTAATGGCTCCAATCCAGCTTCTATTGCTATTTGACCCTTAGTACGGCGCTTTTGTTTAAAGGGTAAGTACAGATCTTCTAAGCGGTTTTTAGTATCGGCTAGCTTTATTTGTGCGGCGAGTGCATCCGTTAGCTTGCCCTGTTCATCAATGCTCTTAAGAATGCTACTACGGCGATCTTCTAACTCACGCAAATAACGTAAGCGCTCTTCTAATGTACGTAATTGGGTATCATCTAACCCACCGGTTATCTCTTTACGATAACGAGAAATAAATGGAACGGTAGCGCCTTCGTCTAACAGGGCAACAGACGCAATAACTTGATTAACATGAACATTCAATTCTTGAGCAAGGGTGGAAAATATACGATCCATATAGCAGTAACTCTTGTTTATTATTTGACCTACAACGATATGCCTAGCTATTCATCAGGCAGCGCAGGATTATAAATCACTCCCACCAAAAATACTTGAATCAATTGGCATAAAGAATAGGGCTTTTAAGTCTTTTATTTAGGTGTTTATTTGTACAATTAGTAAAACCAATCAAATATGAAAACCCCCTGCTTATACCATCAAGGAATATAAAATAGATTAAACCACTGCTTCTACAATCAACGGCTTTTAGACAAATAATCTCCTGCTCTAATTTGCGCCATCTAACTAATAGTTTATTCGTATAAACATTCCCAGTAAAAACAACTAGTACATTAATTACCAATATTGGCCTTAGAATACTTGCTCGCTTTTGAAAACAACAATAACAAATGGCCCATTCCAATGAGATATGCGTGCCAAAAGCGAATCATTAAAGGATTAATTATCAATTCTTTCAGCCACACCCTGGATGCAAAATAACACCATAAAGCGGCAGTTATAATGCAGTTGAGACGGCCAAAGAATTGATGAAAAAGGCTACCAACATGATGTATTTAAAAACAGTATCGCTTCTAATACTCGCTCTCTCTATTAACAGTACTTCGTACTCCATTACACAGAGCGGAGTTGATAAGTATCCAAAATCCCGGCTCTCACTCAATGTTGAAGCAGTGCATTCCGCCTCTCCAGCCGAAGACCCAACAGCCATTCTTGAAAGTCAGTCCAGCAAACGCCTGACATTAAAGGTCACGGATACTGAGCAATCCCTAGAAAAACTGTCGTACCAAACGGGTGGGAAACTTACAAACATCCAATTAATAGATTTAAATACCGATACTATTAGCCAAGTTATGTTTATCACTGGTTTTCTAGAGACGGCTTTAAGCAGTGGTGATGCTATTACCGTCGATTACTCCAAACCTGACGGCACTCAAATCCGTATCAACGGTGTAACGGTTATTAACACTGAATCTTCTCAGCTATTTGACCACCTGTTCAACGACTGGCTAGATAACTCACGGGCCGTGAATCAAAACCACGCACCTTCACACTCCACTATTTTCAACTATGACCAAAACCAGACTCAGCTCGTCACCAATTGGGTCAGTGCAAGAGAATCCGTAAAAGCATCGCAATACAATCAAGCGCTGCAAACTGTCTACACCCCTCCTGTAAAAAAAGAGGTAATTGCAATCGCGCAACCAAAGACACAAGTAAAAGCCATGAGCATTGATGAAAGAATCAGCTCTTTAGAAAAAAGAAGACTGGCCATGGAAGAAAGAAGACTGGCTGCAGAGGAAAGACGCCTAGAGGCAGCTGAAAAACGGTTAGCCGCAGCCGAAAAAAGACTAGAAGCTGAAGAGCAACGCTTGATAGCAGAAGAAAGAAAATTGTTTTCTAGAGAACGTACTGCTTCACTGGCCGGAACCAGCACGCTTACAAATAACACATCCCTATTCGCACCAGCCGATAACAGAGCTCAATCCGAACCGAAGCAATCGCCTCCTCAGGCAGAGAAAAAGATTGTTAAAAACCAGAAAAGACTGAAGAGCGTTGTGTCCACTACAAAAAACCCTGCCTTCATTAAACTAGAGAACCAGTACTATTTAGACCTATACAAATGGGAATTAACAACTGAAATATATCGCTTAGTAAAATACCCGGCTTGGGCAAAAAGCTTAGGGAAAAAAGGCAATGTTAAACTTAATTTCACTGTCGACAGACAAACTAGAGTGTCAAAAGTTAACGGTGATAACCCTAAAATTTCGATACAACTTATTTCAGAGCTGCATCGTGCCATTATGACGGCAGCAAAATTGGTGCTACCTCCTGATGCCTTACCAGGTAATAGCTGGGATATGAGCATCGCATATAACTTTCAACCTAATGGCATCGAGCAAGTTGCCATAGATAAACCGTCAAGGCCTTTATTCCTTGAAAGGGAAGAGAACGTTGTCCTCATTAGCAGCGATAATAACCTAACAAAATACCAAGAAGAAATTAAAGACATCATCAGTGATAGAATTGAATACCCTGTATGGGCTGAAAAACTGAATCAGAAAGGAAATGTGTCATTTGAGATTGTGATTAATAAAGACGGCTCTATCGCAGATATTGTTCCAAAAGAAGTGAATCGTCATCTATTCCTTAACCAAGAAGTACTGAAGGCCATTAATGAGTCTTCTCCCTTACCCAGTATTCCAGAACATTTGAGACTGCAAAGTACCAATATGATCATTCAGCATGACTTTAAGAAAAATAAGTAAGGACAGCTGAATTGACTGAATAGAATCTAAATCACAATAAAGGGCGAAAGGCCCTTTTTGCTATGGAAGAACTAGCGTCTAAAAAGAAAACTTACGCGTAAAACCCAAAAGTAACTGCTGAGTAATAAACCGATACTCTCCGTTACCTCGGTGATTATAAAGTGAAACAGCTAACTCACTCTCCCACTTTTTCCAGTTACCAGCTAAAAACAACTTAATACCGGTCCCGTAACTGCTCTCTCTAAACCGCTGAAGCTCACAGCTTGCAATAACAGGTGCCGTGCTGATAGCTGTACCTGAAAGCAAATCTGATGCAGCTGAATAGCAACCTGCATTAGCCAGTGTATTCAATTCGGTTTCATATGCCGTACCGCGTACAGCACTGTACATAAGATTCAAACCCAGTCCCGCCTTAAAATACCGGTCAGGAGACGCATCCCCTCTGCCCCACGTATAAAATAGACTAGGACTGACCGATATAACATTCATACTTGAATACGTCCCCAAATCGAAAGACGCCTTCTTATTACTACCCCGCTGAATAACCTGTTCAAATGCGTAGTCATCAAAGTAATCCAAGCCAAAAGCATAACCCCAGTTAGATTCAGTAAAATAGGAATCACTAAAAGCAAGACTATAGATCGGCCTTGGCTTTAACCCACTACTTAATACAAACACATCTTCTTGGGATGTTGAGGTTTGAAACTTCAACTGTCGCTCGGTAAAGCTAACCCCTAATTTAAAGTACATACGTCCAAAAATGCCAAATATGCTATTTGCGCACTCACTGCTGCGTATCTCATCGTATAGGGCTTCACATTGCTTATAACTTTCATTAATCTCTTGTACAGCAGTCTCGATATCTACAATAGATTCTTTTATGGCCTTAGTGACTCCATCTTCCGCATTCGTGCATACAGAGAAGATCACCAGGAAAATCAGGTAATAACGAGCCATTTCGAACCTATTTAGCTGCAATTAAAGAGTAGATAATACCCAACAAGGAATCAGAGGCATAGTAGAGCATGAACGCTCAATCTTGAACTATGCTTACTAAGTTAGATGCAAAAGGCGTAATGGAAATATGTTGATCAAAACCCTGCTATCCATTTTATTAAGCTTCATCCTTATTCAGGCCAGCTATGGCTTCGAATTAAATGGTATTGGCTCATATCAGCAGCTTAGAAAAGAATTTTATATTGGCTCCCTTTATCTTACAGAGCCCAGTAACGATCCAGCCGTAATCATTGCAAGTAACTCTAGCAAACGCATGGCATTAAAGGTTACCGCAAAACGTTGGAGCCCTAGACGTTGGTCCTTACAATGGCAGAATGATGTGGCCATCAACAACTCTTTTGACGACGATCCTGAACTCACTAATCAACTTATGCTATTCACTGGCTTCTTGGATGATAACTTAACCACAGGTGATGAAATCATCATTGATTACATTGTCACCGTAGGCACGACTGTAACCATTAACGGCGTGAAAATAATTGAAACCAGAACATCTAAGTTTTTTAATTATTTGCTAAACGTCTGGATCGGAAAGCTACCGCCATCTGGTGAATTCAAGACCCGCATCCTTGGCAAAAAAGATTCGACATCTGATGCACTCCTAAAGCAATACAACCAGGTCAGCTACAATGATAGCCGTAGCAAACTTGTGTCATCATGGATTCAATCCCGTAAGGATGCCATATTAGCTGAACAGCGTAAGCAAGAAAAAGCAAAACAGAAAATAGCTTCCGCTAAAAAGGCTAAACAACAAGCAGCTAAAAAAGCCAAGGAAGCCAAAAAGAAAACCGTTGTCGCTAAGAAAAAAACATACATTGCACCCAAGAGGCCTGCCAAGAAAAAAGTAATCACTAAAAAGAAAAAAGTCGCCAGCTCTGCGCCGTCTTCTTCCAAGTCAAAAAGTAAAAAAGAAATAGCCGCTGAAAATAAATACTACTTAGAATTGTATCGCTGGGAACTGATCCGTGAAATTCGAAATGCTGTTGAATATCCAGAATGGGCGAAAAAGTTTGGTCAAAAAGGCAACGTCACATTAAGCTTTAACGTCAATAGACAAGCTGAAGTGAAAGACGTGGTTGGTAAAAATCAGGATACATCTGTTTTACTTGTATCAGAACTTCATCGAGCTATTTTGGCCGTTGTTCCCTTTATACTTCCCCCTGATGCATTGAATGGTAAGAGCTGGAACATGAGCATTACCTATAAGTTTGACCCCAAGTCAGACAAACAATCATTTATTAAAAAGCCTAAAAAACCAGCGTCATTAGCGGTAAAAGGGAAAATTAGCCGAGCAGGTTACAAGCAGGTTTTAAGTAAATACATTGATGATGTCAAAGACATTATTAGTGATAAAATTGAATACCCTGTGTGGGCAAAAAAATTAAATCAGAAAGGCAAAGTAGCACTAGAGGTCGTAATCAAAAAAGATGGTTCTATCGATAAAATAATTGATAAAACAGTAAGCAGGCACGATACGCTCAATCAAGAAATTCGAGATGCAATTGAAGAATCACAACCACTGCCCTCTATTCCTGAAAGCTTAAAGCTGAATCGAACCAGAGTAATAATTGAATACAACTTCAAATAACTGCCAGCCTTAATCAATAACGCTATTTCAAAGGCACAAAAAAAGGAGCAATAAATGCTCCTTTTTTTGTGCCTAAAACATACATTACAATGTCATTTCAAGCGTCACCTAGGGTGGTGATTTTTACACTGTTCAGTGCCTTAAAACCTTAGTAACACTTAAAACATCACTAAGGTTTCACAAGCTTAATTAAAGCTTAGGGCCTGCATCACGAATAGCGTCAGACACATCGTACTTAGTAAAGTTATCTACAAACTGTTTAGCAAGACCGGCTGCTACTTCGTCATATTTAGCTTGATCAGACCATGCTCCACGAGGGTTAAGTAAAGTACGATCAACACCTTCTACTGACTTAGGTACTTGCAAACCAAATACTGGAATTGTATCTGTGTCTGCGTCACGTAGTGCGCCAGATTGAATCGCAGCGATAACAGCGCGTGTAGTCGGGATAGAGAAACGCTCGCCGCCTGCACCGTTAGGACCACCTGTCCAACCCGTATTTACTAGGTAAACCTGAGAGTCATATTCTGTTACGCGTTTCATAAGAAGCTCAGCGTATTCACCTGCTGGACGCGGGAAGAAAGGCGCTCCAAAACAAGTAGAGAATGTAGACTTAAGTCCTTTCGAACCACCCATTTCGGTAGAGCCAACAAGTGCAGTGTAGCCAGACAAGAAGTGATAAGCCGCTTGTTCTTTAGTCAGGATAGAAACAGGAGGTAGAACACCTGTCATATCACATGTTAAGAAGATAACCGCTTTAGGCTCGCCTGCTTGGTTCTCAAGAACACGTTTTTCGATATGCTCTAGAGGGTAAGCACAACGACCGTTTTCAGTCAGGCTTACATCGTTATAATCAGCTTTACGTGTATCTTCGTCGATAACAACGTTCTCAACGATTGCGCCAAATTTAATAGCGTCCCAGATAACTGGCTCGTTCTTTTGAGAAAGATCGATGGTTTTTGCATAGCAACCGCCTTCGATGTTAAATACAGTGCCCTTGCCCCAACCGTGCTCATCATCACCAATTAGGTAACGGCTTTGGTCAGCAGAAAGGGTTGTTTTACCTGTGCCTGACAAACCGAAGAACAAGCATGTGTCGCCATCTTCACCAACGTTTGCAGAACAATGCATTGGTAGTACATCTTTTTCAGGCAATAGGAAGTTTTGTACAGAGAACATGGCCTTTTTCATTTCGCCAGCGTAACGCATACCCGCTAAAAGCACTTTGCGAGCTGCAAAGTTAATGATGACACAACCATCAGAATTAGTACCGTCCCGCTCAGGTACACATTCGAAGTTAGCAACATTAAGAATCTGCCATTCTTCTTTGTCAGAAGGGTTGTAGCCTTCAGGACGAATGAAAAGATTACGGCCGAACAGGTTCTGCCAGGCAGTTTGTGTTGTCATCTTAACCGGTAGGTAATGATTTGAATCTGCACCAACATGAACTTCAGATACAAATTTATCATGCTGATCTAGGTATGCTTCAACGCGATCCCACAAAGCATCAAACTTAGCAGCGTCGAAAGGACGGTTAACATTGCCCCAGTCGATTGCATCAGCAGTGCTTGGCTCTTGGACAATGTAGCGGTCCATTGGAGAACGGCCAGTACGCTTGCCTGTTGTAACAACAAACGCGCCATTGTCTTGTAAACGGCCTTCGCCGCGTTCTAGTGCTTTTTCTACCAATAAGGCAGAAGAAAGATCGGTGTAAACGGTGGTCATAATAGGCCCAATCCATCAATAGTAGTGTGCTTGGCTTGTGGCCAAACAACTGAAAATATCATCGTTTTAGCAAAGGTAATGTTAAAACGCATTCTAAAATTTAGGCTGCGGATTATGCCAGAAAATCCCATCTAGGCGAAGCCCAATGACCAGAAAAGAGACACCCATGTCCTATTTTGGCAACCTTTGGTGCACAAAGCCTGTGCTCATGGGCTACATAGAAGGTATTTATGGAGACTATACTTACTATAAACTGGAGTGATTATCATTTAAATCGTGCAATGTTTCATACCACATGACTTCCTGTAAATTTTTTACATATGAAAGTAACGCTACAACTGAAACAACATCGAATTGCTATTAATATTTTTTGACGGATAGTCGGGAGATTAGTTTAAACGTTGTGATGAAAATTAATATCTGGGATGCCAGGATATTTTTAGATCTGAGGATAGATCTGCTTTGCCCAAGAGAAGGCAATGTGGGGAACGTCTCAAAACAGCGGTGTGTGTGAACACACCCAGTCACTAAGTGACCCTACTGTTTTGATTCGTTAGGCTTGTGCAGCTTAAACAGGTACTACTTTATTTGCACATGGGCCTTTTTGGCCTTGGCCAACTTCAAATTCAACAGCTTGGCCGTCGTTCAAAGTAGCGTAACCGCCGCCAGCTTGGATTTCTGAATGATGAACAAACAAATCTTTGCTTCCATCTTCAGGAGTGATAAAACCGAAACCTTTATCGGCGTTGAACCACTTAACGATACCTTTACTCATCTTCTTTACTCATACTATTGGTGAAATATAAAATTTATATTCAAATTCACCAGTTCGAATATAAAGTCAGATCTTCAATAACAACGCAAAACTGCAATGTTATTCGGCACAGATACTGCCAATAAAACATTCTCAACATTGCCTTGGGATGTGCATTCCCTTTGATTTCAATGACTTAACGTCGATCCATCATGCTATGTTTTAGACTACTTGTTTTATCAGGGCCAATCATAGCAGTCCCTATGTTCAAAACAACTGATAACATCCATGTAGGTTGCATAATCAATAGTAGTTCGGATTTTGACACTTTGTTAGATTTTTTTCTGTAATGTGAAAAATAAGTTCCCTTAAGCCCTACAAGGCCCGTATACAAAGGCTATTGCGGCTCTTCTACTTTTGACACCAATCGCATTTTTCAAGGTTTAATGCCTTTTTTCTACGTCAAAACACCTAGCTATTAATTTACTATTTATTAATTTTTTCATATCTAACTGGATTTTAAGTGACCTGCAGCATTTATTCACCGATGCCTTGGTGGATTTTGCCTTGCCAATTAGCCCTGCAACATAATCTAGATATACATCGGCCTAGTTAGAAGTGTTTGGCTTGAGGGGACTAACCATCAAACCATGCCTTCAGCCTAGAACTCATAAATGGGTGATTGCGAGTCGAGAGAAAACGCGATTCGAACACCACAATACACATGGTTTAATGCAGGCCCTTGCCATTCTTTGCACTTTCCATAGGAAACAAACCGTTAATATCACTTTGCGAAAAGCTATAGTGCTGCCCGCAGAACTGACAGTCCGCAAGAATCTTGGTTTGCTCCGTTATGATGTCTTGGCACTCAACGTATCCCATTTGACTTAAGGCCACTGACAAACGTTCCTTGGAACAGCTACAACTAAATTTAAGCGCTTCATCATCATATAAACGTACGGTTTCTTCGTGAAATAAGCGATGTAATATTTGATCGTTTTCTAAGTGCAACAACTCATCATTACGAATGGTATTGCTTAACTGTGTTAATCGATTCCAAGCGTCTTCATCCACTTCTAATTCTTCTTGGATTTCACCCAACTTTGGTAATTCTTGCAATAACAGACCAGCAGAAATACCATTTTCACTCGCCAACCAAATTCGAGTATCCAGCTGTTCAGACTGTTTAAAGTAGCCTTCTAGGCACGCGGCAATATTATCACCTTCAAGTGGTACAATACCCTGGTAGCGACGCCCTTGGTCTGGATCAATCGTGATGATCAACGAACCTTTTTCACCTAATAAATCGTAATCGCCCAATTCTTTTTCTTCATCAATACGGGCAATACCTCGCAACTCACCTTTATGAGTTGTTTCAGCCTGCAATAGGCGCAAAGGGCCATCCCCTTGAATTTGAAGGGTTAAAATACCTTCAATTTTTACAGTCGCACTTAACAATGCGGCTGCCGCTAAAAGTTGCCCCAATAAATCTTGTACAGGTTGAGGATAAGATTGACGCGAAAAAATCTCACTGGTCGTTTTATTTAAACCCACCAGCTCACCACGAACATGAGTATTGTCAAAAGTGAATCGTGTGAGAGTGTCATTGGTCGCCATTTAGCGTATTCCTACTTCTTATGTCTGCGAGCCACAATTTCTTGCAACTTGTTTATCGCACTAATTTTTTATCTAATGATTTCTGTCACGTCATTAAATACAGTTATTCTAAAGGTTTAGACTGAATTACAAATCAGTTGCACTAAACCTATATTTCAATATTTGAATCTTCACGAAAACGGTGTATTTGCCTGCGCTCTTTTTTATTTGGCTTATGGTCAAATAGTGGATTCGATTTATTAAATTTACGGCGGCGTTCATTTTCATCAATTCGATGTTTTATGCTTTCAGCTGTTTCTTCATACAAGAGCGCTGCTTCTGGAGCCCCCTTGCGCTGACCGCTAACAGCTTTAATCACCACCGTTTTCTCATCCAAACCTTGACGCACTTTCACAGTCGCTTCCACTTCGACTATTTTACTAACCTTACTGCGTTGCCCATCATATTGAACCTTACCACCTTCAATGGCTGCCTTAGCAATGGCACGGGTCTTAAAAAACCGGGCCGCCCACAGCCATTTATCCAAGCGGATACTCTCTGGCTTTTTAGCGTCTTTACTATCGCTAGTTTGAATATTCTTTGATTTTTTACTCATTTAGCACGTAACTTTTCTTGTTTGTTAATGCAATTAGGCATCAAGATTCTTATCCAAAATCGCTGCCGGCATAATGTCACTAAAATGATCCACACTATTAAAGTCTTCATGTGAATTTTTAGGCTTTTGACTATCCGGCTGACTCACACACAATAAATGCTTAAAGCCAAAACGCCTTGCTGATTCTAACACAGCAATGCTGTCATCAATTAATACGGTTCTCTCTACATCAAAGCCTTCGTCCTCTAACAGATGCTGCCAGAAAGCCTGCTCTTCTTTGGGGTACTGATAGTCATGAGAACTGATTATGCGGTCAACCATTGCATCAAGTCCTGTGTGAACCATTTTAAGATCAACACTGTCACGATGTGCATTGGTTACTATCACACTGCGCTTACCCGCCTGTTTAAGTGCATTCAAAAAATCAGGCACATGAGGTCGAAATTGTATTTTATGCGATACATCTTTTTTTAGTTCGGCAATGGGTAAACTGGTCAATTCGCTCCAATAGTCCAAGCAATACCACTCCAGCTGCCCCACCTTATCCTTCATCTGACCAGTAAGCTTCTCTAATGCCTGTTGTTTTTCCATATTATGGTGATCGGCATATTTCAGTGGAAGGTGCTCTAACCAAAAGTAGTTGTCGAAGTGTAAATCCAACAGCGTACCGTCCATATCGAGCAAAACTGTGTCTATATCATTCCAATGGATCATTTAAGTAGCGCCCTTTTGTGTTCACACTTATGCTAGTACAGCCAATTATAGATGGATTAACCTGAGTCAGAAACAATCATGAAGCAGAAACCCCAAATTCTCGATTCACACATTGTCGCAAGAAGTCGTCTTTTTACGGTTGAATCTCTCGATTTGAAATTTTCAAACGGTGTAGAGCGCACATACGAACGCCTGGTTCCAGGAGGTTCTGGTGCAGTTATGATGGTACCCATCACCGATAAAGGCGAGGTATTACTGATTAAAGAGTACGGTGTCGGCATTGAAGAGTACTCACTCACCTTACCTAAAGGGGCTGTTGATCTAGGGGAAACACTGGAACAAGCGGCCAATCGTGAACTAAAAGAAGAAATTCATTATGGCGCCCATAAACTTCACTATTTAAAGAATCTAAGCCTATCGCCCAGCTACATAAAAAGTGGCATAGATGTATTTATTGCGCTAGACCTATACCCAGAGTTACTGCAAGGTGACGAGCCAGAGCCATTAGAGGTAATCCCGTGGCCATTAGATAAGATTGATGAATTGGTTCTACGGAACGATGTAACAGAGGGCCGCGCAATCGCTGCGCTATATATGGCTAAATTTTGGTTAAGCCAAAACACAAAGTAAACCATAGTCGCCACACCTAATAAAAAGAATAAGGAGCCTATATGCAACCCAACTACGCAGATGTTATTACCCTAGCAAAAGAAGCCGGCTGCGCCATTTTAGAGATATACAACCGCAGCCAATACACAGTGGTAGAAAAACTGGATGCCAGCCCTTTAACTGAGGCTGATATCGCTGCACATAATGTTCTTGAAGCCGGATTGAGAAAAATTAAAGATATTCCAGTTATTAGTGAAGAGTCTGATGTGCCCAGTAAAGAAGAGCGCGACAGCTGGGATCAATTTTGGTTGATTGACCCTTTAGATGGCACCAAGGAATTCATTGACCGTAATGGCGAATTCACCATTAATATTGCTTTAATCCAAAACCACGAACCTATTTTTGGTTTAATCTACGCCCCCGTTACCGATGAAACCTTTTATGGTGGCAATGACAAGGCTTACTGCATACGAGGGACTCAGGCTCCTATTCTATTAAAAGCCAGCAGCCCAAGCACTCAAGTCAGAGAACATAAACACATTCGCGTATTTGGCAGCCGCCGCCACGCCACTGAACAGCTAGAAGTCCTTTGTGATCACCTGCGTGAACGTTTATCACAAGTTGAGCTAATATCGGTGGGCAGCGCCTTAAAACTGGCCTATCTAGCTGACGGGCAAGCTGAGATTTACCCTAGGTTTGGAAACGTGAGCGAATGGGACATAGCTGCAGGTCACGCCATATTAAAGTGTGTTGGTGGCGACATCCTAACCCGGCAATATGAACCGTTACGCTATGGAGACAAGCCATCAGTCATCGTACCTGGATTCATTGCCCTAGGGTCTGTTGACTATGATTGGCGCCCTTTGCTGCTAAGTTAGCCCCCACCCCACTAATCACATCATCATTATTCGGCCGAAACACACTCGTTTCGGCCCTTTTAAACACACTCTTCTCACGTAGCTTTCTTTTGATCATTAACTGTTTTGTTTTCATAAGAAAATAGTACTAGAAACAGCTCTCAAATTTATTCCTATTGACTAGACTTAGGTAAAACCGAGACAAAGAGCTGATTATGACGTACAGCATCCACCCTAAAATACATCGCTTGCAGCACGAGATTCATACTCTTGAGCGCCACTTATCTAACGCTCGTCAACGCTTGGGGATGACAAACCCCTCGATACTGCAAAATTACAAAGAAATGATTCAGAACCGCATTGAGCTGGTTAAATTACTAGAAGTAAAACACAAGGATTACGTTCAAAATCGAACCATTAATATGCACTAGTTAATGACTCGTAAACCAAAGTTTCTTTCGAGAAAACTGCAAGACCGCCAATACCCTAGGTGTTAAAAAGGGCGCATTAAGCGCCCTTTTTTTATGCCCACCAAATACAACCAGTGGAAGTAGCTTTAAAATAAAGCTTTATTACTAAGTGCATTCCTATAAAAAGCCCCAATGAATAATTTTAAAAAACTCAATTAGAGACACCTTATAATTAGGAAGTGTACAGATTTAATATGCTCATTATTTTATTCAGATAGCATATAGGTTGTTAAGCATTCGGATTTTTAAAATCCCTGATACCTTCGGTGGAATAACGCATTTCGCAGTCTTCAATGGATGCTTTTACCACCTTGCGTTTAAAGGTGTCTTCTATCTTAAGCCAACGCTCAATTAAGTCAGGTCTGGCATCACTGTCCTTAAAAGCGGCCATTAAAAATGCTTGTCGCGCACTAAACACTTCTTCAGTTATGTTTATATGCTTATGAGCACTAGGAGGGGTTTTGCCCCCATATTGATTATGCCCACCCAAAGCAGCCTGCATAAAGTCGACTTGTTGTGATTCAATATGGTGACGAGGAATGCCTGAAAAAAATTGGCTCAGCCATGGATCTGCGTATATTTTGTCATAAAAAGACTGAGTGACTTTTGTAACCGCCTCACGTCCACCCATAAGTTCAAATTGCTCAGCTTTATCCGTCACACACAGCTCCTTAGGATCATTAAACGCTAGATGGCGTTACTAGAAGCGCATACATAGATATTCATCCTACCGTTCTTTCTACGGCAGCCAGTAGTCGATCTTTATTAACAGGCTTAGCGATCCAACCCGTAGCCCCTACCGTTTTAGCTTTTTGTTTTTTGTAATCGGCTGTTTCGGTGGTGATCACTAAAATGGGTTTGGTTTTATAACCCTCCAAGCGGCGTAAGTGACCCACTAAACTCATTCCACCCATTTCAGGCATGTTTAAATCCGTGATGACAAGGTCAACCGTATGGTCTCTTGCCCAATCTAATGCTTCTCGACCATTTTCTTTAACAAAGACTGTATGTCCTGCACTTTCTAAAACAACCTTCATTAAAGTGCGAATTGCTTCACTGTCATCTACCGCTAAAATACTGGCCATTACACGTTCCTATATCAATAAAATATCACTTTTTAAAGCATAGATCAGATGCGCTATTCGGCTAGATTATTTAGACACTTCTATTCGGTTACGGCCGTTCTCTTTGGCTTTATATAAAGCCTTATCTGCTCTTGAGATCACATAATGGTAAGGCTCTGAGCCTTTTTGGCGAGCCAAGCCAAAGCTAGCGGTTATGTGCAGGGGTTTGCGCTCACTTCCTTTTCCACGCTTATCCTTCCCTGACTTATCTCTTTCTCGCTTTTGGCTTTTTGGGTATAAGTTGTATTGCTCTAAGGATTCTCGTGTCTTATCCAAATATTTATACACATCTTCACTATCGCTTCTTGAAAAGACTAAAACAAACTCTTCTCCGCCATAGCGATACACATTGCTTTTACTGGTTTTACTTAAAACATTGGCCACCATTTTTAAAACATCATCGCCAACTTGATGCCCATGGTTATCGTTGAATTTTTTAAAATGATCCACATCGGCCATGGCCAGTAAGTAGTCTTTACCAATGGTTTTTAATTTAAATTCCATTGCGCGCCTACCCGGAATTCCAGTCAACTCATCAATGAAGGCCATTGCATAGCTATCAATGGTTAATGAAAATAACGTAGCAAGAGATACCCAAAGCAATGCATATTGGCCCTGCCCCCAATTCAATGCATAAGCCCACACCCCTAGTAGCGACCAGAATGCCGCCCAACGGCCAAGACGCTGCCAATACATAGAAAAGGCCAGCACCAATGTAATCATAATAGCCCCTGTCCAAAACACCGACATACTCTCGTAGGCCAATACTCCTTTAGGAAAAGCAAAGGGCTCGAATCCTAAAAATATAATCAACATGAGCAAGCCGTTATTCAGCCAATGCACGCCGTGTAACCATGGCCGCTGACCCCACTGAAAGTTAACCACGGCTAAGTAGATAAAAATGGCATCCATTACAAATGGCGCATCACTTTTAAAACCAAAGGCCCATTGCTCTGGCACGGCAATCAAGATTACTGGAAGAACTGAAAAGATGGTTTGCTGCAATAACAATAAAAATGCCCGGCCTATGGTAAATATCAATAGACCGATCATTAAATACGCGGGCGCAGGCAATTCCTGAGCTGGTATAAACCCCAGAGCAAACAACATGAGAAGTGGAACAGCGATATTTAATATCGCCAAGCGCAGCTGCATAAACCATCCCTGGAAACGTGATGGCTTAAGTATAGCTATATTTGGTTAAAGGAAAGGTCTGTATGACACAGTCTTCATGAGACATGAATCACGTTAGGGATAAGTCAGGCAACAAGCAAACGGTTAGATCACAAACGGTAAGATAAACGCACATAGAACGCCCATAAAACTCATGCTCAATGCGGCAAATGACCCTTGCTCACTGCCAAACTCTAATGCTTTTGATGTTCCCACTGCATGTGCACAAACACCTAGCGCGCAACCTTGCGCGGGCCCTGCATGGATATTAAAGATTCTGAAAAGTGGCGGCGCCATAATTGCGCCCATTATGCCCGTTAACATGATGATCGCTGCAGCTAAAGCCGCTAGGCCATTAATCTCTGGGGCGATCTGTAAAGCAAAGGCGGTGGTGATGGATTTTGTCCACATGGAGTTAATGCTGATTTCTGAACCGCCCATGAAAGATAAGATGCCAACGGCTACCGCGATAGTAATTGCACCGCCAATCACATTACTGACCAAAAAGGGTAGCCAGTATTGCTTTAACGCTTTTAAGTTTTCATATAACGGTATGGCTAACGCCACAATTACCGGGCCTAAAAATTCACTTAAAATATGCGCACTGCCCATATAACGGTCAAAGCTCAAATCGGTAAATATCACTACCATACAGACACTCACGACACTCACCATCACTGGGTGTAACAAAGGCTGCTGTGCACTTTTTCGATACAGCCATAAACCTAATTGAAAACTCATCAATGTAAGCACTAAACCTAAATAAGGGCTTTGCCAAACACTGTTAAGCGCAGCTTCCCAGTTCAATCCAATCCAGGGCGCGTTAGATGATGGCATGCTCATGATTTACGACCCCTATTAGCTTGTCGCTTAATCAACCCTTGCGCTAATAACCCACAAACAGGAATGCCCACCAACAAGCTCACAACAATGGCCGTTATCAATGCAACGCCTTCTTGCTCTATTAACCCCATAAAATTCACAATGCCCACTGAGGCAGGCACAATAAACAAGGGCAAATAAGGCAGCAGACCATTACTGCTCGATTTTAGTTGTGTCGATATACCACCACGAAAAACCAAGGTTATAAACAGCAACAACATGCCCAATACCGAACCGGGCACAGGCCACGATAATAAGTGAGCAATAAACTCACCCATCAACAAATAAAGTAGAAATACAATTAAGCCGTAGAGCATGTTGTTTTTTAACCAAATTAAAGGGAGGACCCGCCACCATTGGGCTGGCGAATACTGTCCCATAGTTATGCAATTATTTATCCACAGATAATGTGTACAAGTTTCAAATCGCTATTTTAAATCGCCCATCAAGACCGGTCAGCATGGTGCTTTTTCACGCAATCTGACTGGCCGGTACGGCCCATATAGGCTGTGGACATCTATCCTAAAGTTATTCAGACAGTTATCCACAGATATTGTGTAAAACCCCTATTTTCAAGCACTTAGCGACTTTTAAGTAAATTACTGGGGACAAAACCTTTTGTATAAAAAACATACTACCCAAGATCAGAGACCCACCTATACGGGCTAGGAACAAGTGTCCCAATGTTATGCATATACTTATCCACAGATAATGTGGATAGGTTTTCTACCCCCCATTAATAAAGGGTAAAAGCAACTTAAAATTTTGAGAAATCTGGCTTGCGTTTTTGTGCAAATGCAGACAAAGCCTCTGTGCATTCAGGGCCTTTAATCATAGCCACAAGCTGATCAATTTCTTTGGTTAATATCTCATCTAGGTTGTCACGATAATCAGCCTTTAACATGGCCTTCGCGTTACGCACGGCCGCAGGCGGCTTAACTGCAAAACGACTGGCAATCTTCAGCGCTTTTTCTTCAACCGCATCAGCGCTTGTTGCTTCATTGATCAAGCCCACTTTTTCAGCTTTGTCTGCGCCAAATATATCACCAAGAATAAGCAGCTCAGATGCCAAGCTGTGACCCATAAAGTTAGGGAAAAAGAAGCTAGAGCCACCTTCAGGGCATAACCCCAAGTCTACAAATGGCATTTTAAAACGCGCATCGTCTGCCGCAACCACATAATCACAATGGGCCAACATGGTTGTGCCAATGCCCACGGCTAATCCATTAACTGCTGCAATCACAGGTTTAGGATATTTGGCCAGTGTTAATAAAAAAGTCAGAACGGGTGGCTCTGATTCAGGCGTCATCTCTAAAAATGCCTTCATATCATTACCACTGGTGAAATCACCACCAGCACCTTTGAACAAAACAGCACGCACTTCTGTGTTTTCTGCACTGTCTAATAAAGCGGTATTGGCATCGCGGTACATTTCATTGGTCAACGCATTCTTTTTATCGGCGCGATCAAAAACAATGGTCAAAATTCGATTTTCAAGAGAAGTGCTGATCATAGTAAGTCCTAAAAGTAGAAATTGATGGATGTTAATGTTTTAGTAAAATAGCTCAGCAGTTTATCAGTTCATACTCTATCTTTACGAACATTCTGCTATTATTGGCCCAATTCTAGAGATCTGTGACCACTATGTCTGCAAACCAAACATCTTCTAACATTCTTCGTATTGCCACTCGTAAAAGCAAGCTGGCCTTATGGCAGGCTGAATACGTGAAAGCCGAGCTGAAAAAATATCACCCAGAAGTAGAAGTTGAACTGGTGACATTTACAACTCAAGGGGACATTATTTTAGATACCCCTCTGGCAAAAATTGGGGGCAAGGGCTTGTTCGTAAAAGAACTTGAAGCCGCTATGTTAGATGGTCGCGCAGACATAGCCGTTCACAGTATGAAAGATGTGCCAATGGAATTTCCTGAAGGCTTAGGGCTTTCGGTTATTTGTCCTCGCGAAAACCCTACCGATGCGTTTGTTTCTAACCATTTCAAAGCCTTTGCAGACCTACCGCATGGGGCCCACGTAGGCACATCAAGCTTACGTCGCCAATGCCAGTTGTTAGCGGCTCGCCCTGATTTAAAAGTCACTAGCCTGCGTGGAAATGTTCAAACCCGTTTAGGTAAGTTGGATAACGGCGACTACGATGCGATCATCCTCGCCAGCGCTGGCTTGATTCGCCTAGAGTTACAAGAACGAATTGCAGAATACATTGACGACACGGTTAGCTTGCCTGCTGGCGGCCAAGGCGCGGTGGGAATTGAATGTCGCAACGATGATGAAAAAACAAAAGCGTTATTAGCCTGTTTGCATCATGAAGATACAGCCAGCCGTGTATTAGCTGAACGAGCGCTCAATCGTCGCCTAGAGGGCGGTTGCCAAGTGCCTATAGCATGTTACGCCACACTTGAAGATGGACAACTGCATTTACGCGGCTTAGTGGGCAGCGAAGATGGTTCTGAGATCATTCGCGCTGAATCAAATGGCCCAGCCATAGATTGCGAGCAACTTGGGATCAAGGTGGCCGAAGAGTTATTGTCCAAAGGGGCTGGTCGAATTTTAAGTGACGTATATGGTCGCCATATAGACTGATTATTACACGCCTTTAGGAATCACATTTAGTGGCTCAAAAGAACGTTCTTATTACACGCCCTCAAGGGCAACAGCACAGCTTAATGGAAGCCTTAGCCAGACATAATTGGCACGGCTTTCATCAGCCCTTGCTGTGCATTCAACCTGTGGATGAACAAGACTCAGGGTTTTATGATGTAAAACATAAAATCATGAACCTTGATGAATACGACATTGTCATCACTGTCACCAGCAACGCATCGACCCTGGCTTATGAATGGATCGATCAATACTGGCCGCAACTGCCTCTTAATCCTACTTGGTTTGCAGTGGGACAAAGCAGTGCCCAACCCTTGTTAAAACTCGGCATGAAGATATCTTGCCCTGACGGACACCACAGCGAAGGCTTATTGGCCCTGCCTGCCCTTCAGGACATGCAGCATAAAAAAGTCCTGATATTGCGAGGAAAAGGCGGCCGAGAGCTGATCGCGCAAACCTTAAGTAAACGAGGGGCAACGGTTAGCTACGCAGAGTTTTACCAGCGAACCCCTGTGGATATCAGTGATGGCGCATTATCGGCTCTACTAACTAAGCAACAAATACACTATGCTCTAGTCACCAGTGGCGAAATGGCTCAACAGCTGGCAACTGGTTTAAATAGTCAGGCTAGGAACGCGCTTCACCTTATTATCCCTAGCCAACGAATTTACGATAATTTAATGCACATGGATCTTGTTCAAACCTTTGCAGGTGTTCATGTGTGTAACAATTTAGATGCCGAGTTTGTTATTGGTTTTTTAGAGTCTCTTTATCAAAAAACTGAAAAATACGAACGGCCAATATAATAAAAACCAGTATTTTTAACCCTCTAAAGATATCGGTTTATGCACAATTCCATGAAGGATAAAATTGTGAACGAGCAAAAAAACAATAGTAATAAAGCAGCCTCTGCTAAATCTCAGTTACCAAACTCTAAAGCCAACGCACAACCTTCTTCCGGCAAGTCAAAATCAAATCTAAACATCCTTGGCGTTATTAGCTTGGTAACCGTTATCGCGGCTACTGGTTTTTTTCAATATCGAGTAGAAATGCTGTCCGCTAAAAACAGTGCGCTAGAAAAACATCTAAGTTTAATTACTGAACAAAACCAAAATCAATCACAGCAAAGCGGCCAATTAACAGAACAACTGGCCCAAGGTAAAACACAGCTTAATAGCATGACAGGCCAATTGGCGTTTATGCAGCAAACGCTAAACCAGATTCCAGGCGCTCGTTTAGAAGATTGGAAGCTGGCCGAAACGGAATATTTACTGCGCCTAGCCAATCAAAGAATCAGCTTACAAAAAGAAGTCTCTGGTGCCGCAGCGCTGCTTGATGCGGCGAATCAAATATTAGCAAGCTTAGATGATCCCGCATTAATCATCGTACGAGAGAAAATATCTGAAGAAATGTTAATGCTTGGTAACGCCAATCAAATTGATACACAAGGGATTTACGCACAAATTCAAGCGCTAAAAACAGCTGTTCATAATGATATTCAACCGCCCGCAACCTTTACGCAAGCAAAGCAACTTACCGAACAACTCAAGATTAATGCCGATCTTTCACAAGATTCAGATCAAACTGAACACAGCATAAATATAATTGACCAACTTTTATCACTGGTCAGCATTCGGACACGTGACAACGCTTTTGATGCACCTTTATCAACAGAACAGTATCAGCTGCTAGAGCACAGCTTATTATTAATGTTAGAGCAAGCGCAGTGGGCGCTGTTAAAAGGCGATCAAACGCTATATGTCGCAAGCCTTAATAACGCTGAAACATGGATTCAGAATAAACTTCGCCACCAACAAGCTGATAACCTACTCAAAAATATAAAGTCTTTAAAAGCTTTAACCATAAAAACTGAACTGCCAGATATTAGCGGCTCATTACGTGTATTGCGTCAAATATTAACAGACAGAACTTACGCGCCTTCGCCTATTATTAAACAAGACCCTGCCATCGATACGACTCCAACAGAGACCACTGAAGTGAAGCAGGAGCAAGCTTAATGAACATGCGCATATTTTTATTCATTCTGCTTCTTTTTTCAGGTGCAATCCTTGGTCATTACATGCTTCAAGGCAGTGGCTATATTCTGATTAGTTTTCAGCAGTGGGTGATCGAGACCAGTCTATGGGTTTTCGTTTTAATATTAAGTGCTTTGGTATTAAGTATTTATGGCAGCATACATTTAATCATTACCATGATTGCCACTCCCACTTCAATTAAGGGCTGGTCTGAAAAACGTGGTATCAATAAAGCGGTAGGAAAAACGGTTCGAGGACTCATTTATTTGGCCGAAGGGGATTTTAAAAACAGTGAAAAATCACTCATGGCAGGCGCACACGGCAATGGGAAAATCATTAACTACCTAGGTGCAGCCAGGGCGGCACAGTTAGCAGGCAACTATGATCGCAGTGATGAACTGATGGCTGAAGCAGCAAAAAGTACCAAGGGTGCAGAACTGGCGGTAGGCTTGCAGCAAGCGCAATTGCAATTAGAACGTGAACAATTTGAACAGTGCTTGGCGACTTGTTTACGTTTGAAAAAACAATTTCCAAAACATCAATACGTTAGCAAGATGTTAATGAAAGCCCACATGGCATTAAACGATTGGCAGGCCGTATTAGAAATTTTACCTCAACTAAACAAACACAAATTATTAGCAAACAAAGAAAGTACTAAATTAGAAATTAAAGCTTACGGCAAGCTCATTGAGCACATGATTCGTTCTCGTGATAGCAGCAGTAAAGATCCGAAGGCATTATTAGACGTCTGGAATAACATTCCTAAAAGCACTCTAAAGCATTTAGATTTTTCACCCTTGGCACATGCTTTTGTTGAGCATTTAATTCAGCTAGGGGCCCATGAAGAGGCTGAGGCTCAATTACGCTCCATCCTGACCCATCACTTTACCCTTGAGTTGATCAACTTATACGGCTGGGTAAAAGGCAAAGATCCTAAACGTCAGTTATTGTTTGCCCAAGACCAATTAAAGCAGCGCCCAAATGATGCTCAATTATTATTAACCTTAGGCCGGATTTGCATGCTGAATAATGAATTTATTCAGGCGCAAGAGTATTTTGAAGCCAGCTTAAGCCAACAAAATAACGCTGAAACGCGCAGCGAACTAAGCCGTTTGTATTTAGCAAAAAAAGAAGATGAGAAAGCGCTAGAGATGTTAAGGCAAGGTCTGGGGTTAGAGCTACCTGAGCTGCCTCTGCCCCATTAAGTGTTGAAAGTTGTCGCCCAAAAAAATAGCGAACCATTGTTCGCTATTTTTTATCTAGCACCGATTCCTACGTTAGAATTCAGTGCTCACATGCCAGACCCCTTTGTGGCCTAGCCATACATTGTTAATCACCGACCGTCATGCCGCTGGCATCTAGATTTTCACTATCAAAATCGACACCTATAATCGGCTCGCCTTTTTTATCCCCTTTTTCAGAGAACCAATATACCGAGATTTGACCTTCGCCTACCAATATCATCGGCGACTCTAAATCGTCAATGTATTCAATATTGTGAGCCGCTTTGTTATCCTCAATAAACTCTAAAGAACGCTCTGCTAACGCCACATAGTTTTCTTCAATTAGCGTCGCGTATTCGGTTAGTTCTTCAGCAGAGATAGGTTTATCGATGGATACCGTCAATTCTGCGTGATTGTAAGTTAATACCGCATCAAAGCGATCTTCGTATTCTGTATATTGATCCATGACAGGAACTCGGAAAGGTAAGAAGGAATGCCTACATTTTAACAGCTGAAAAGGAATAAGCTAGAAATTGCTATCTAGCCTTATTCTAATTTGACCGCTTACGTGTCAGCCACACATATAAGTGCCGGTGCCTACGGCAATTAAGTCACCCTCTTCATTTTTAAACTCCATTCGAGTCACCGCGACTTTAGACCCGATACGTAGAATGGTCGCTGTGGCAAAAAACTCCTTACCCTTGCCAGGTCGAAGGTAATCCACACGCATATCAATGGTTCCAAGCTTAGAAAGGTTCTTGGCCCTTTCTTCTTTGGGCAAGTCACCCTGGCGGGCATAAGCGCCCACCAATGCAGCCGTGCCACCCGCCACATCCAACGCTGTGGCAATCACGCCACCGTGCAAAATACCGTGCAGCCAATTACCCACCAGCTCTTTTCGCATGGGGATTCTAAAAATAATTTCTTCTGCTGTAAAACTTTCAACCTCTAAACCAATATGTTGATTGAAAGGAATTTGTTTCATGAAGTTTAAGGCAAGATTCAGCTCGGTATCATTAAAATCTGTTTTCATAGTGCTTACTTAATCTCACCTTAACTTCTATGTTTATAATTATTTTCGACGTCTGGTATGCAGTTTTTCTACGATCTTTAACAAGCCTTGCGGAGCATGGTTGCGCTTCCATTCTCCGGCCACGTATTTATTGGCCTCCATTGCCTGCATGGATGTAGGTACATAGCTTGCGTCGGGAACCAGCAAGCTTGCTTACTTTCTGCGCCAATTATGAGCTTTCTCTACAAGCTTCAATAAACCCTGCGGTGCATGGTTGCGCTTCCATTCTCCGGCCACGTATTTGTTGGCTTCCATCATTGTTGGGTACGCATGAATAGTGCCCAGTAATTTGTTCAAGCCTAAACCGTGCCTCATGGCCAATACAAATTCTGCATTTAATTCACCAGCCATGACGCCCACAATGGTTGCACCCAGTATTTTGTCTTTTCCTGGAACGGTTAGCACTTTCACAAAACCTGAAGCAGCTTGGTCCACAATGGCGCGATCTAATTCAGCTAGTTCAAATTTTGTTACTTCGTAGGCAATGCCTTGCTGCTTGGCATCGGTTTCATTTAACCCCACACGACCCACTTGTGGGTCGGTATAAGTCGCCCAAGGGATAACAGAGTAATCTGTTTTGAATTTTTTGAAATGACCAAAAAGTGCATTAACACTAGCATACCAAGCCTCATGAGCTGAAACGTGTGTGAACTGATAGCCTCCAATCACATCGCCTACCGCATAAACACCCGGGGTGGTGGTTTCTAAATATTCATCCACTTGTATAAAGCCACGCTCATCTAACTGAACATCAATGTTTTCTAGGCCATATCCCTTCACATTCGCTTCACGTCCTACTGCCATTAACATGGCATCAAAGGTAATCTCTTGCTGGCCGTCAGTGCCTTCTATGATCGCTGTCTTAACGCCTTCGACCATTTTAAATTCAACAGGCTTAAAACCCGACATCAATTGAATGCCATCTTCAGAAAACTGCTTAGTAACATGCTCGATTACATCGGCGTCTTCACGGCCTAATATATGTGGAGCCGGATCAACCATAATGACCTGACTGCCTAAACGCTGAAAACTTTGGGCCAACTCACAACCAATTGGACCTGCGCCAATCACTAACAAGGTTTTAGGCTGTTTTTTAATGTCCCATAACGTATCAGACGTGTAATAGCCCACGTCATCAATGCCTTTAATTGGAAACACTTTTGGTCGACCGCCCGCTGCAATCACAATGTTGCGTGCTGTTCGTGTTTCTTTTCCTTGTGCCGTTTCTATTTCTACCGTCCAAGGATCGATAATGGTTGCTGTACCCGTTAAGCAATTCACCCCTAAGCCGGTATAGCGTTCAACACTGTCATGAGGTTCAACCAGCGCAATGCCATCGTGTACGGATTGCATCACTTGCTTAAAATCGACCTTCACTTCTCCTACGTTCACACCCACCTTACTGGCTTGACGGGCTTCATGGGCTAAGCTTGCCGCATGGATTATTGCTTTAGACGGTACACAGCCCGTATTCAGACAATCGCCACCCATTTTATGTTTTTCAATCAAGGTGACCTTGGCCTTGGTAGCCGCCGCAATGTAGCTGCTGACTAAACCACCAGCGCCTGCACCAATTACCAATAAGTTATCATCGTATTTTTTAGGGCGGGTAAAAGCCGTCAAAGCTCGATTTTTTTTCACTTTATTTAATAAAGTCCGAGCGATCCACGGGAAAATGGCCAGCAATACAAAACTGCCTAAAATACCCGGGGTTAAAATACCGGAAAAAGATATTTCATTTAGCTGCCCCAGCTGTGCACCGGCATTCACAAAAACGGCTGTACCAGCCAACATGCCAATTTGGCTAACCCAGTAAAACGTCCACGCACGAATGGGCATTAAGCCCATAACAAGGTTAATCACAAAAAAAGGCACGACTGGAATCAAACGTAATGTGAATAGATAAAAAGGCCCGTCTTTCGCGACACCATCGTTGATAGTTTTTAGGTAATTGCCAAATTTAGCCTGCACCCAATCTTTTAATAATAAGCGGGTCATTAGAAAAGCCAGTGTTGCACCTAGCGTACTGGCAAAACTGATCAACAAAAGCCCCCAACCTAATCCAAAAATAGCACCACCGATCAGAGTCAGGGCCGCTGCACCCGGAATAGACAATGCGGTTGCCACTACATAAACACTAAAAAATATGGCTGCCGTTAATAAGGGTTTCACTTCAAATAGATTTTGATAAAACTCAGGCAATAGATATTGCTGAGCATCAAACACAATAATGGCGCTTACAATGGCGGCCAATACAGTAAGAATGACAAGCTTTTTCATAACGGGGGGTTCCAAAGGCTGGTATTTAATCATTGAGACAAGCATAGAGGCATATTGGTTCGTGTTACACCTCTGAATCTAATGAATATTTTGTAGTGTATTATTAAACTGTCATATTGATCATCAATACTGGCCACTTATACAGAGCACGATTGGCCACCATGCAGTACAATAGCGGCAGTTTATTTTGGAGCGAACCATGGCCTTTTCCGACGGACAACGTATTTTCCCACTTTCTCGCATGCGCCGAATGCGTGCCGATGAGTTTAGCCGTCGCCTAATGCGTGAAAACGTTTTAACGCCCAATGACCTGATTTACCCAATGTTTATCCTAGATGGTAAAAACCAAAGGGAAGCCATTGCCTCAATGCCTGGAATCGAGCGCCTATCGATCGATTTAGCAGTAGAAGAGTGCAAGCTATTAAGCAGCCTAGGAATTCCTGCTGTCGCCTTGTTTCCAGTGACGCCAATCGAGCATAAAACCCTACTGGCTGAAGAAGCTTACAATCCAGATGGCATCGCACAGCGTGCCGTCAAAGCCATTAAAGATGCCTGCCCTGAAATGGGTGTGATCACCGATGTGGCACTTGACCCGTTCACCACGCACGGACAAGACGGCATCATTGATGAAAATGGCTATGTTTTAAACGACGTTACGATTGATGTGTTAGTCAAGCAAGCCGTCAGCCATGCCGAAGCCGGGGCTGATATAGTGGCCCCTAGCGATATGATGGATGGTCGTATCCTATGTATTCGCGAAGCGCTAGAAGAACAAGCCCATGTCAATACTCGTATTCTGGCCTACAGTGCAAAATACGCTTCAGCTTATTACGGTCCATTTCGCGACGCCGTTGGCAGTGCAGGCAATCTTGGTAAAGGCAATAAGTTTACTTACCAAATGGACCCTGCCAATAGTAATGAAGCCCTGCATGAAGTGGGTTTAGATCTAGCTGAAGGTGCCGACATGATCATGGTTAAGCCCGGTATGCCATACTTAGACATTGTGAAGTCTGTAAAGGGTGAATTTAAAGCGCCAACATTTGTCTATCAAGTAAGTGGAGAGTACGCCATGCACATGGCTGCGTTTCAGAACGGCTGGCTAGATAAAGACAGTACCATGCTAGAAAGCTTGATGTGCTTTAAGCGTGCTGGCGCTGATGCCATTCTGACGTATTTTGCAAAAGATGCCGCAATATTACTGAACAAATAGCGCCCCGCTTAATACCGGTATAATTAGACCTCTGTACTATAACTGGTGCAGAGAGTCAGATACCTTACTGAATAAGTAAGCGGATAAGAGAACACCCCACGAAATAGAAGCAGATTGATTAAGCGAATGCTTAATACGTATTAAGGAAAATAATGAGCCACCCAATCGAATCGTTAAACGAAAACATTGATCTTCAGTCGCCGGAATATTATTTCAATCGCGAGTTAAGTCATTTGCAGTTTAATATTCGGGTGCTCGAGCAAGCGCTAGATGAAAATCACCCACTGCTTAATCGTTTGATGTTTCTCTGTATATTTTCTAGCAATTTAGACGAATTCTTTGAAGTTAGGGTAGCCGACCTTAAGAAGCAATTGGCATTCAGCCGAGAAATCCCCGGACCCGACGGTGTGCCGCCCGCAGAAGTGCTTGAGCAGATATATCACCTTGCAAAAGAAACCGTTGATCGCCAGTACAGCATCCTGAACGATAAGTTAATTCCTGAACTAGAAACTGAGAATATTCGATTTATACGCCGTGGCGAATGGACACCCAAGCAAAAAAAGTGGGTAAAGAATTATTTCGATGAACAAATCCAGCCTGTAATAAGCCCAATCGGATTAGACCCAGCCCATCCATTTCCACGCCTTGTAAATAAGTCGCTGAATTTTATTGTAGATTTAGAAGGCAAGGATGCATTTGGCCGTAACACAGGCCTGGCTTTAATTCCGGCCCCCCGTTCATTACCAAGAATCAATCGCTTACCTGATGACATATGTGATGGCGGTGATAACTATGTATTTTTATCCTCCATGATCCACCAGTTTGCTGACGAACTGTTTCCGGGCATGAAGATTAAAGGGTGTTATCAGTTCCGATTAACCCGTAATGCTGACTTAACCTTTGATAAAGATGACGTAGCCGATCTAGCCAGTGCACTGCAAGGAGAACTACACGCCCGCCATTACGGTGATGCCGTTCGTTTAGAAGTGGCTGATAATTGCCCAGAAGAATTATGGCAATTTTTATTGGCGAAGTTTAATTTATCTGAACAGGATATTTACAGAGTAAATGGATTGGTGAACGTTCACCGATTAATGGCCGTGGCTGCAGGGGCTGATCGAGCCGACCTTCGCTTTCCGGCATTCACGCCTAGCATCCCAAAAGGCTTAAAAGGCAATAAAGACTACTTTGAAGCCATCAAACAAAGTGATCAGCTTTTATTGCACCCATTTCAAAGCTTTACACCCGTTGTTGACTTAGTGCGCACGGCGGCTCAAGACCCCGCTGTATTAGCCATCAAACAAACCCTTTATCGTACAGGGGCCACCTCAGAAATAGTGAACGCCCTGGTAGACGCAGCCAGAAAAGGCAAAGAAGTCACCGTTGTGATCGAGCTGCGCGCTCGCTTTGATGAAGAAGAGAATTTACACCTAGCCAACCGATTACAAGAAGCCGGTGCGGTTGTTGTATATGGTGTGGTTGGCTATAAAACCCATACAAAAATGATGATGATAGTCCGACGCGAAGATAAAAAATTGCGACGTTATGTGCATCTAGGTACCGGTAATTACCACGCTGGCAACGCACGCCTTTATACAGACTACAGCTTAATCACCAGCGCCAAAGACATCACCGAAGATGTGCATAAGGTATTCCAACAGTTAACGGGAATGGGGAAGGCGCTAAGCATTAAAAAGATTTACCACGCGCCATTTACGCTGCATAAAAGCTTAATGGCCTTGATCGCACAAGAAGTTGAGCACGCGAAAGCGGGGATCAAGTCTCAAGTTATTGTGAAAGTAAATTCACTGACTGAACCTAAAATCATTCAGGCCCTGTATCAAGCCAGCCAGGCCGGCGTTCAAGTTAATTGCATTGTTCGTGGCATGTGCCGCTTAGTTCCAGGGATTAAAGGCGTCAGTGATAATATTGAAGTGCGCAGTATTATCGGGCGATTTTTAGAGCACACTCGCGTGTATTATTTTTCGAATAATGGTAAGCCAAGAATGTTTGGCGCCAGCGCCGATTGGATGGAGCGCAACTTATTCAAACGTGTTGAAACTTGCTTTCCAATTGACAATGAAGCTTGGTCTAACCGAGTAAAAGATGAATTAGATTTATACCTACAAGATAATTGTCAAAGCTGGATCTTACAACCTGATGGCTCTTACATTAAGTCAGAACCTAAAGAAGGTGAAGAACGCATCAGCGCACAACGTATATTGCTTGAAACACTGGCAGTTTCAAACAGTAAAAAGGAATAATACTGTAAATTGTTCAGCCATAAAAAAACCAGCTAAAGCTGGTTTTTTTATGGCTTATAACTTCTTCTACTGCTATTTGAATTTTAGTTCGTAACAAGCAGCATCCAATATTGATTTCTCAGATTCTAAGTCCAAAACTGTCATAGGGTGCTCTTTCAAGTAGCCTTCTGGAAACTCCAGTTCAATAGAGAATTTACTGGCAATAATACTTGGCAAAACAACCGATGCTGCATCAGGGTCTCGCCCTTGATGAAATAAAATGGACAGCCTAAGCAATATTATCAAGCGTGAAATAGTTTTGCGCCTGCGCTTCGATAGCTCTAGAGATTCTGACACCACTGCTTTTTTACGATGATGTTTGACGATCAAGCCAATGGTTTCTTGGATTGGCTTACTAAAACCTGGCATATCACAATGCTGGATTAGGTACGCACTGTGTTTATTGTATTGGTTGTGAGCGATAGACAATCCTACTTCGTGTAAGTCAGCCGCCCATCTTAGCCAATCTTCATATTCAGGTTCGTCTATTTTCCACTTGATTGATACTTGTTCATATAAGCTTAGGGCTGTATTTCGGACATTTAATGCGTGCGCGGTATCGACTACAAAGCGCGACTGCATATTCAGTACCGTCTTCTCTCGCACATCCTCATGCTTACCGCGACCAATTAAGTCGTGCAGTGCCCCCTCTCTAAGGGCGCCTTCGCTGTAGCTCATCTCTTTAACGTCAAGCTCTTTGAAAATTGCGATCAGAATTGCAACGCCTGCTGGTAGCACATTTAAACGCTGTTCTTTGATACCTTGCAGCTCTAACTTATCAATGTGCTTAGATTCGATCATGATTTTTTTCAGGCGACTTAAGCCTTCACTATCCACCCCTGAGTCACTTAATCCATAGTTTTCTAATACACGAGATACCGCTCGGTTTGTTCCCGAGCTGCCTACGGTGTTTTCCCAACCGATAAATTTATAACGACCCTTGATTGATTGCAGTTCTTTTCTGGCGGCGGCAATGGCACGGTTAAAATTGCCTTCGCTTAGCTCTCCATCAGCGAAATAACGATCGTTATAGCTGACACACCCCATATGGAGACTTTCTAAAGCCTTTGGCTTGAAGCGCTCACCAATCACAAATTCAGTACTGCCACCACCAATATCGATGACTAATCTTTTACCATCATCATCGGCTAATGTATGAGCCACGCCTAAATACACAAGACGCGCCTCTTCTACACCGCTGATCACTTCAATGGGAAAACCCAATACTTCATTGGCTTTTTTAATGAATTCACGACTATTACAGGCTGCACGCAAAGTATTGGTGCCCAGTACCGTAACCTGATATCGATGCAAACCTCGAATGGGCTCGGCAAAACGTTCGAGGCAATCAAGAGCACGCTGTTGCGCGTCCTCAGCAATACCTGTCACAGGAGATAACCCCGCGGCAAGCTGAACCTTTTCGCCGCGCTGATCAATAATTTGAATTTGACCATTAATTAAACGCGCAATCACCATGTGAAAGCTGTTTGAACCCAGATCGATGGCCGCCAGCATATGCTGGCTTTGAACACTTTGTTCCATATAGATTCTTTTTACTAAATAAAGCTAAACAGTATTTTCCACGGTATGAACTAATAAGCCAGCAAAACCCCTTTAAATATCACTTACTACCCATATATAGGTGTTTAGATTAAATATAACGGGTATGAATCACCAGTGTTTGGACACCTTTTGCTCAGGTAGCGTAATTGACCCAAGGTTTCCAAGTGCTATGATTAGCCCCATCTGAGTCTGCACTAGCAGCGGCACATTAATAGAGTAGCGTGAATTATGAGCGAAAATATCCTAACCCTTACAGACGATTCTTTTGACGCAGACGTTTTGCAGTCAGATACACCAGTATTAGTCGATTACTGGGCTGAGTGGTGTGGTCCTTGTAAAATGATTGCGCCTGTTTTAGAAGAGATCGCTGAAGAGTACGCTGGCAAGTTGAAAATCGCTAAGCTAAACATCGACCAAAACGAAGCAACGGCTCCTAAATATGGCGTTCGTGGCATTCCTACTCTTATGATCTTCAAAGGCGGTAACGTTGAAGGTACTAAGGTTGGCGCACTGTCTAAGTCTCAACTAACTGCATTCATCGACAGCACTATCTAATTTAGAGCTTCGATTTGATTGAGCCAGTCATACTCTTTGACTGGCTTTCCCTCTAGATTAAAAAACAATCAAAGTTTTTATGCTAAATGTGGACGATCAAAATAAAAGGGGCTATAGTAACTTCAGATCTTGAGATGTAGTTACCACCAAATTCAAGACTCACAAAGAATTAGCAGTAGAATCAAAATAACTATCGAGCGCTCAGCTCTCAGTATTCAATAGAACCCCCACATTACCTCAAATAAATTATCTAATTGACGTCTATGAATCTTTCAGTACTAAAGAAAAAATCCGTCCCAGAATTGCTAGAAATCGCAGAAAGCATGGGCATGGAGAATGTCAGTCGTTCTCGCAAGCAAGACCTTATCTTCTCGATATTGAAGCGCCACGCTAAAAGTGGTGAAGATATATACGGAGACGGTGTTTTAGAAATCCTTCAAGACGGCTTTGGTTTTCTACGCTCATCTGAAGGTTCTTACCTTGCGGGTCCAGATGATATATATGTTAGCCCAAGCCAAATACGCCGATTCAATATGCGTAAGGGTGACTTCCTAGCCGGTAAAATCCGCCCACCTAAAGACACTGAACGTTACTTTGCTCTATTAAAAGTAAATGAAGTAAATGGCGAAGCACCAGAAAAATCTAAAAGTAAGATTTTGTTTGAAAACCTTACTCCATTATTTCCAACAGACCGCTTTACCCTGGAACAAGGCACTGGCTCCACTGAAGATTTAAGTAGCCGTGTTATGGACTTAATTGCGCCAATTGGTAAAGGTCAACGTGGTTTGATTGTTGCTCCGCCTAAAGCGGGTAAAACAATGCTGCTTCAAACCATTGCTCAATCAATTGCTCGTAACTCTCCAGACAGCGATTTAATCGTGCTGCTTATCGATGAGCGCCCTGAAGAAGTAACGGAAATGAAGCGCAGCGTTCACGGTGAAGTGGTTGCTTCTACCTTTGATGAGCCACCAGCACGTCACGTTCAGGTAGCTGAGATGGTTATCGAGAAAGCGAAGCGTCTTGTGGAACACAAGCGTGACGTTGTTATCTTATTAGACTCCATTACTCGCTTAGCCCGTGCATATAACACAGTCATCCCGTCATCAGGTAAAGTACTGACCGGTGGTGTTGATGCTCACGCGCTAGAAAAACCAAAACGCTTCTTTGGTGCCGCTCGTAATGTTGAAGAAGGTGGCAGCTTAACCATCATCGCAACTGCGCTAGTTGATACTGGCTCTAAAATGGATGAAGTTATTTACGAAGAATTTAAAGGCACGGGTAACCAAGAGTTACACCTTGATCGTAAAGCCGCTGAGAAGCGTATTTACCCAGCCATAAATATTCGTAAATCTGGTACCCGTCGTGAAGATCATATGATGCCTGAAGCTGAACTTCAGCGTTTATGGATCCTACGTCGAATCATTGCTGAAATGGAAGATTTAAAAGCCATTGAATTCATGATTGACCGCCTAAGACAAACGAAAACAAATGAAGAATTTTTCCTAACCATGAAAGGCTAAGTGCAAGCGTCGTTATTAACGACGCGCCGACTTTCAAATAGGTTAATTTTAAAAAAAGCAGTCTTTGACTGCTTTTTCTGCATCTACAAAACAAGAAAGACACATGAAATACAAGGATTTGCGTGACTTTATCGCGCAGCTAGAAAAGCAAGGTGAGCTCAAACGCATTACTCACCCAGTCAGCCCAGTATTGGAGATGACTGAAATCGCTGATCGCACATTGCGAGCCGGCGGACCCGCCTTGTTATTCGAAAATCCTATCGGGTTTGACATGCCGGTCTTGGCTAATCTTTTTGGCACACCAAAACGTGTGGCTATGGGCATGGGTGAAACCTCTGTAGAAGCTCTACGCGAAATAGGTGAACTGCTTGCATACCTCAAAGAGCCAGAGCCGCCAAAAGGCCTTAAAGACGCATGGGAAAAAATTCCTGTATTTAAACAAGTATTAAATATGGGTCCCAAGGTGGTTAAAAAAGCCCCTTGCCAGGATGTGGTCATCGAAGGGGAAGATGTCGACCTTTCAACAATACCTGTTCAAACCTGCTGGCCTGGAGATGCTGGGCCGCTGATTACCTGGCCATTAGTGATTACTCGAGGCCCCAATAAAGAACGCCAAAATTTAGGGATATACCGCCAACAAGTCATTGGTAAAAATCGCGTTATTATGCGCTGGTTAAGCCACCGTGGCGGTGCTTTAGACTTCAGAGAATTTCAATTGCTAAACCCCGGCCAGCCTTATCCCGTAGCCGTGGCACTGGGAGCTGACCCAGCCACAATTTTAGGGGCTGTGACCCCTGTTCCTGACACCTTATCTGAATATGCGTTTGCAGGCTTATTGCGTGGCAGTAAAACAGAGCTGATAAAATGCATTGGCAATGATTTACAAGTGCCAGCTAGTGCCGAGATTGTACTTGAAGGCTTTATCTACCCAGATGATATGGCTGACGAAGGCCCATTTGGTGATCATACTGGTTACTACAATGAAGTAGACAGCTTTCCAGTGATGACAGTTGAGCGCATCACTCATCGTAAAGACCCAATTTACCACAGCACTTATACTGGCCGTCCGCCTGATGAGCCTGCAATTTTAGGCGTGGCATTGAACGAAGTGTTTGTGCCGATATTACGTAAGCAATTCCCAGAAATTACCGATTTTTACTTGCCGCCAGAAGGCTGCAGTTATCGCATGGCGATTGTGACCATTAAAAAGCAATACCCTGGTCACGCTAAGCGGGTAATGCTGGGGGTATGGTCATTTTTGCGTCAATTCATGTACACAAAATTTGTGATCGTGACCGATGATGATGTAAATGCGCGTGATTGGAACGATGTCATATGGGCGATAACAACACGTATGGACCCAGCTAGAGATACCACACTTATCGAGAATACACCCATCGATTATTTGGACTTCGCCTCTCCTGTATCTGGCCTAGGCAGTAAAATGGGCCTAGATGCGACCAACAAGTGGCCCGGTGAAACCGACCGCGAGTGGGGCGAGACCATTGTTATGGATCAAGCGGTTAAAGATAAGATTGATGGCTTATGGGACGAGCTAGGTATAGTAGACCCTAATGAATCAAACTTTGACAAACCGTCAGCATCTAAATAATTGGTGCTATTGTTAATATGAAGCACCAAATTACCATCCAGCCCAAAGGCCTAGTGTTTGAAGCGGATGAGAACGAAACCATTATGGATGCCGCTATGAATGCTGGCATTAAAATGCTTAAAAGCTGTGACAACGGCATATGTGAAGTTTGCAGGGCGACATTATTGGCTGGTGACATCGACACGCCAGAAGGCCAATTAAATGCCCAAGATATAGATGTGAACCCTATGCTACCTTGCGTCAGCAAAGCAAAATCTGAATTAATTTTGGAGCAAAAAAAGGTGCTAGCCCCAGGCGAAATATCCTTACAACACATTGCATTTCAAGTTAAAAATATTACCCGACAAACAGGTGACGTTTTTATTGTTGAACTGCTAGCCCCTGCTGGAAAGATACCAGCGTTTCACGCAGGCCAATACCTAGAGCTATTGATAGACGGGAAAGAGTTTCCCTTCACAATTGCAAGTGCTCCTGGCGAACGTGAAATTCAATTGCATATTGGTGCGGATAAAGATCACAGCGCGAATCAGAATATATTGAATAGTTTAAAGTCTAATTCTACTGTTCGCGCTAAATTACCAAGAGGTGACGTTTGGATAAAACCAAATAAGGTAGAAGACAATCTGCATGACCCCTTGGTTTTTATTGTAGCGGGCACGGGATTTTCGCAAGCGAAAGCCATGATTGAAGAGCAGTTCAAACACCAGCATAGCGCGATTTATTTATACTGGATCAACCGCGATGGCGATGGCTTTTATTCAAATCTGGCAGCCCAATGGGCACAAGACAATAAAATACATTATCAAGCAATGACCCCTGAAGCCCCCGAATGTGAACACTATACGGATAAAAATGTTGAAGATTTAATTGCTATTCAGTTTGAAAACCTCAGCTCACTACAACTAGTGTTATGTGGCGGTCCAAACTTTGTTTATAGCGTTTTGAATGGCTTAGAAAGTAAAGGCATTGAACAATCTCAAACTATGAGTGATGTTTACGCCTATATGCCTAGACCTGAAAAATAATTAATCAGAATTTTTCCATTAAAAAGCCCGAGAACATAAAATGTAATCGGGTTTTTTAATGGATCCAGAAACTAAGACTTACTTTCTGGTCGCTCCACATGAGGATGTGAATCAATATAATTTTTTACATCTTCTTTAGTCATAACACCTTCACTGAAAGACCATTTTTTAAAGAAAAATGCTTTAAAGAAATTCCATTGACCCATCACAATATCGTAAACCAGCCCTTTTTGATTATCTGTCGTATTTGACAAACCAACTCTATCATTTACAAAATCACCATCATAATACGTTCCGAACATGCGATCCCAGAAAATAAATGTATGAGCATAATGCTTATCCCAATGCTCAGGATATGGAGAATGATGTATTCGATGACCTACAGGAGACATTATAATATACCTACCTAACCACCCAAAATCCCATCCAATCATAGAGTGCTGAAGCTTACCAAGCATTGATCTCAAAACAACGATTACGAACAACTGCTCAATAGGCGTCCCAAGAAGTGTCATAGGAATGATTAATAAAAAATCTGCTAATGCTAAATCTAACGGATGGGTTCTTCCTACTGTAATAATATTAAATTTAGTTGCTGAATGATGGAAGCGATGTACCTCCCACCACCATGAGACTCGATGGGCACAACGGTGGATCCAATAATCCAAAAAATCATATATTATTATATAAATACACATCTGTATTATTACAGAGTCTACATTTCTAATCAGATCGAAGGACATATTTACATCCGCCCATTGACGAGAGAAGTAGCCAACAAGTAAAAAAGAAAACATTATAAAGTAATGACGCAAACCTGATAAACCTATTATAAAAATATAGATATCATTTTTAGTTGAGTTATCTGGTTTAAGAATATTACTTAGCGCACTTTTATTTTTTCCTAAAAAAATCGCATCAAGCACAAAGCAAGCGAATAGAATAAGTAAATACTCTAACTTAGCCAATGACAGAAGTTGCTCCAGCATATAGCTCAATACGGAACTTACTTTATCAATAAGGATCTCGGAGTATGGCTGCAGCCCTTGGACTGAAAACAATAACGCCACTAAAAGAGCTACAAGCAGGATGGCTGTAGCTGAAAGATAATACAGCTTCATTCAATGTCCCTATTGAATCAAAAAAGAAGATGCCTTATATAAAAGTACCAGTTTTAGATCAAGGTAAACTTTACCATCTTACTTATATCTCACCCTAATTTATTAGGGTAGCAGTGTCTGAATTGTTTAGCTGAACCAGCATAGATCAGCAAGCTACCACTAATTTCGTTCTAATTATTGCTACATACGTCAGATAGAATTCCATTCATTAAGGCTGCTTTGCCATCATTTTGAATAGTAAGCCGGGAAAAAATCTCTTTAACTTCAAAGCCAACAACGACAACCCTTCTCCGACAGCGATCTCTTTCACACCCTTATTCATTTGAGAGACAATCACACGGGCGCACTTATCAACATCCATCCCCCCTTCAATATTGGGGTCATCATCTTCAAACTGACTACCATCACCCACTACCGCATTCCGTGCTACATCCGTTTTGATAAACCCCGGTGTTATAGTAGAAACTTGAATACCATATTCATTCACTTCAGCTCTTAAAGCATCGAAGAACCCCATGACAGCATGCTTAGCAGCACAATATCCTGTACGCCATTTCACACCAACTTTTCCGGCCACGCTTGAGGTAACCGCTATATGCCCTGATTTTTGCTTCACCATGATGGGCAATACAGCCTTGGTTAAGGCAATTTGTCCCAGCACATCTACATCCAGTAATGTTTTATAAACAGATAAATCAGTATCTAAGCACTTTGAACGTTGTGATATACCAGCATTATTGATCAGTACATCGATTCGCTTGAATTGCTGAAGCACAGCCTGGACCCTACCCTGCATTGTCTCATGCTCTGTTACATCAAGAGGTAATACCAATATATCGACTTCCTTGCCACCCAGAGCGACACAAGCCTGCTTAACACGATCTAACTCTGTCGCACGACGGGCTGACAACACAAGCTGATCACCCTGAAGGATATATTGCTTAGCCAGCGCCTCTCCTATTCCAGAGGAGGCGCCCGTAATCCAAACTACAGCCATGATTAGTCCTATTTTCATTGTTATTCGACCAACTTACAGGCTGCCACATCAATGAAGATTTAAAAAGTAACAGACATAAAAAAACCCAGCTAAGCTGGGTTTTTTATAATCTGACTTGAAGGAAGTTAGATTACTTGCTCATGTACTTAACAGCGTTGGCAATCTCTGTATCCGAACAATCACCACATGTGCCCTTTGCAGGCATAAGATTGATACCCTTAATGGCGTTTGCGATGGTCGCATTTAAGCCTTTAGCTAGGCGAGTATCCCACACACTCTTATCTCCAAATTTTGGAGAGCCCATAGCACCAGAACCATGGCATGCTACACAGTATGTATCGTACACATCAGAACCTGAACGAGGCCCACTAGGAGCGGCTGCTGCACCTGCTGCTGCCGCACACTCAGTGCCTGCTACACAGACAGATCCAACTGGTGCAATACGCTTTGCAATATCATCAGCTGATGCATTAGCGAATTGAGTCATGGCTGTTAACGCCAACACTAAAATAGAAGTAGTAAGCTTAATCACGGTCATCCTCTCTCTGGGTGCCTAAAATTAGAATCGAGGCGATTATACCCACAATTCCCGTGGTCTAAAATCGAAAGTCGATCTTTTTATCAAAAATCAATCACTTGCATAGACTCAGGTCAGGTAATTGAAACACTGGATCTACGTATATAGTCTAACTTTAGCTGAAGAAATAGTAAAAAACAGTAGAAAATTAGTACTGGATCCTTAGATCCTTATTAATACTATATCATTAGAAAATGGTGTTTTTTTGAACATATTCGTGTGATCTGTTTCACGCTATTGGGTAAAGCTGCTAACCTCGCGCCGAAATTCGGGATGGAATCAGGGGGCATAAACCCTATCTGAGTAACAGGGTAGTTACGTGCAGCAAGACGCAACCTTTTCAAATAAGTTTAAATTGTTTTTTAGTCTGACCTTAATGGCAAAAATACTATTATTAGTGGTTTTTTCATCCGGGTATCAGGACGATCTATTCATTCCTTTTGTAATGGAGTATTTATCGCAAGGTGGCAACCCTTGGGAATACCCATCGATTACAAAAGAGGCTTTTCCGTACCCCCCATTAATGCTCTACATACTGTCTATCTTTCTGTCACCAATACAATACTTTTCCGACTCAGCAGTACTAGAAAGCCTACTATTTGGACTGCCCCTACTGTTATCTGACCTGTTAATAACAGTAATACTCATAAAACTATTCATTTGGCATAAAACTGAAATTTTTGTTTTCTATTTTGCATCGCCAATTATTCTATTTTCAACTTATATGCATGGTCAACTGGATATCATTCCAACAGCCATATTGTTTTCATCGATTTTTCTATTGTCTAAAAAATATTATCTATATGCAGCAATTCTTGCCGGTCTGGCTATATCGACCAAGTTTCACACCGTTGCAGCCTTGCCGTTAATGGCGATCTATTTAATTAATCAAGCCAAATACAAAGAAGCAGGGTACATCATATTCATACCTCTATTAATGTATACAGGTTTCGCATTACCCTATATTAACGAGGCTGCATCCGCTGGATACAATCAACTTGTTATTCAAAATGAAAAACAAAACATGATTTTTGATTCATTTTTGATGATAGGTGACGTCAAAATCTATCTACCACTACTCATGGCTGCAATAATATATTTCCGATTTAGTGCATATCGAAAAATCAATATTGATTTATTATATGCCGCAACTGGAGCTTTATTTTCAGTTTTTCTCCTCTTGATCGAACCATCTCCAGCCTGGTTTGTTTGGATGGCGCCATTTTTCACTATTTTTTATATACGATATTTTGATGGCTTCCAACATTATATAATGCATTTTTCCTTGGTATCACTGTACATACTTTACTATGTATTTTTTCATGAATATGACTTCACTAAGCTTGCAATACTAGGTAAAGAAATAAAATTTTTATCACCCGAATTCACACTCCCAATTGGTAATATAATATTCACAGGCCTACAGGCTGTTCTGCTTGCAACTATTTATCAATTTTATAAAAACGGCATCCAAAGTAATGATACATATACTATGGAACAAGCATTTATTTTAGGAATTGGCGGAGACAGCGGAGCAGGGAAAACCACCCTTATAAGTTACTTGAAATCGATGTTTGATGACAAAATATTGGAGCTAGAAGGTGATAGTGACCATAAGTGGGAGCGTGGTGACGAGAAATGGCAGAATTACACCCATCTAGATCCAAAAGCTAACGAACTTCATAAACAAGCTGAGCAAGTCATTTTATTAAAAAATAGAAAATCGATACAGCGCTCAGACTATGATCACTCTACAGGTAAATTCACATCTGCGGATCGTATCCGTCCAAAAGATTTTATTGTTTTAGCAGGTTTACATCCATTTTATTTACCGAAAATGCGTAAGGTTATTGATTTAAAAATCTTCTTGGACCTGGATGAGCGGTTACGTACAAGTTGGAAAATTGAACGTGACAAAAAACATCGCGGATACACTGAAGAGCAAATTTTAGAGTCACTGGCCAAACGCAAGAAAGACTCTGAAAAGTATATTCATCCCCAGAAGCAATTTAGTGATGTGGTTATTTCACTATTCCCAAGCAATGATAATGGCTTTGAAGGGCATCAATATAAAGGAAATCTTGGGCTATCGCTTGCGTTGAATGCCAGTATCCCTCTTGACCATGTGATTCATGCTTTTCAATCTCATGGATGTGATATTACCTGGGACTACTCGCAAGATTTAAAAACGCAATATCTTATATTTAATAAAGAACCATCAAATCTAGATATTAACTGGTATGTCGCTACCTATATAAAAAATCACTCAGAATTAGTTGACCAGCCAAAATGGCAATCTGGTTACGCAGGTATTATTCAATTCTTAATCTTATTCGCCATGAGTGAAATCATGCAGGACAGAGCGCTTAAACATGTATAAAGGCATTCTATTAGATATTGATAACACACTGTATCAGTACGACCCATTACATGAGCGAGCTACTCGTTCTTTATTCTCTTACGCTCAAGAGAAGTTTGGCAAAACAGAGCAAGAGATAAAACTGGCATTCGACCTTGCAAAAACATACGTCAAACTAAACACACCTGAAACAGCGGCGTCTCATAATCGATTGCTCTACGTTCAAAATCTGTGTGAAATATTAGGCATTGATTCGCTACTTAATAGCATGGACCTATATAACCAATACTGGGACAGTTTCTTAGATGAATTAACTCTGACGGAAGGATCTCAAAAATTCTTCAGTCAATATGGGCACCTTCCTATTTGCCTTGTCACAGATTTAACCGCGCATATCCAACATAGAAAGGTTGCGAAATTAGAGCTTAACCGCTGGGCTAACTATATGGTAACCAGCGAAGAAGCCGGCTGTGAAAAACCACACCCATTCATGTTCCAACTAGCACTCAACAAGCTTGACCTCAAAGCTTCTGAAGTTTGTATGATTGGTGATAGTTATAAAAAGGATATCCAGGGTGCAAAGCGTTTGGGTATTGATGCCTTTTGGTTAACAGATAAAGCTATGGATAAAAAAGAAGACGGCATCATTCAAATTAAGGATTTAGGAGAGATTCAATGGTAGCGGACAAACAATCATTACAAGCCATCTCCTTCTATGCTGGCAATCGCTTTGACTTGGTACAAGCTGGAGGAGGAAACTCCTCAGCCAAAATCTCTAATAATGAGATGTTGGTCAAAGCATCTGGTATTAATTTATCTGAAATGACGGACTCATATGGATATGTAAACGTTGATTTTCAAGCGATTAGACAATTCTTATCTAGCTTCCAATATTCGAAGTTAAGTAAAAAGGAACGTGAAGCTGAAGCAAATGAAATAATGATCAGCAGCAAACTGTCTAAAGATGGAAGACCATCTATAGAGACTTTCCTACATGCTCTGTTAAGTAAGCATACGCTTCATACTCACCCTATCTCGATAAATATTTTAACGGCCAAGAAAAACTGGAAAGAACAGCTTTCTGAGTTATGGCCTGACGCTATCTTTGTACCCTACCATACACCGGGTATAGACCTAGCACTCGCAATGACTGATGAAATGAACGCTTACACCGCCGTTCATGGACAATATCCAAAAGTTGTATTTTTACAGAATCACGGACTCATTATTTCTAGTGATCGCGCTGAAGAAGTCATTGAATTGACTGAAGCTGTTACTCAGGCAGCAGAAGACTTTGTTGGTATTAACTTAAGTAGATACCGTCATGTTAGTCATCTTCAACAATTACTAAATAAAGTAAGCGATGAAAATACAAGTATTATTTGTTCCGACGACGAGATCATTTCAAATCTTATGAATCGAGAAGATAGCGCAACTAAGGTATGGCCATTTTGCCCAGATACTCTCATCTATTGCGGAGTTAGACCTGTTTACCTAGAGAACTCAAATGATCTAAATAGTGTTAAAAAATACATAGATTTATATCAAGAAAACCCAAAAGTTTTGATACTTAATCATAAAGTATATTTTTGCGCCTCAAGCTTAAAAAAAGCAAAAGAAGCACAAGACATATTTAAATTTCACTTAATGGTTATTGATAGCACGCAAGAAAACACCCAACGGTTAAAGCTTAGTGAAATAGCCTATCTATCAAATTGGGATGCGGAAAAGTTTCGCCAAGGAGTCTAACATGCATATAATTATCCCAATGTCAGGTGTCGGAAAGCGTTTTATAGATGCTGGATACAAAGATCCTAAGCCTTTAATTAAAATTGATGGTAAACCCATTATTCAACATGTTGTTGAATTGTTCCCAGGTGAAAGTAAATTCACTTTTATATGCAACCAAACACACCTAGACACAACGGACATGCGTGGTGTTTTAACTTCAATCGTTCCTGATGCCGATATTGTCTGTATTCCCAACCATAAAAAGGGCCCTGTTTACGCTGTAAGTCAGATTTTAGACAGGATAGAAGATGAAGAAGAAGTCATTGTAAACTATTGTGATTTTGGAACTTGGTGGGATTACCCTGACTTTTTAAAACACACTCGAGATCGTAATGCTGATGGCGCTATTCCAGCATACAAGCGATTTCACCCACATATGCTTGGCAGTACAAACTATGCATTCATGCGTGATGACAAGCAGTGGATGCTAGAAATAAAAGAAAAAGAGCCGTTTACTGATAATCGTATGAATGAATACGCCTCTAATGGTACGTATTACTTTAAAAAGGGAAGCTATGTCAAAAAATACTTTCCACTACTCATGGATAAAGACATAAATTTGAATGGTGAATTTTATGTGAGTCTTATTTACAATTTATTGGTTCAAGACGACCTTAAAATCTCTATATATGATGTGGAGCATATGCTGCAATGGGGCACCCCCCAGGATGTTGAAGAGTACAATACTTGGTCAAATTACTTTAATCAGGTGATTCAACCACAAGCAACTTGGTCTCCAGAAAAAGATTCGACGACTTTAATCCCATTAGCAGGTGCTGGCAGTCGATTTGCAAAAGTAGGCTATAAAGACCCTAAGCCTCTTATCGAAGTCAGCGGGAAGCCAATGATTATTCAAGCGAATAATCAGCTGCCCGAAAGTGAGCACAATGCCTATGTCTGCTTACAAGATCATGTGGATCACTACCAAGTTGACAAGGCTATAAAAACAACTCAGCCCAATGCACATATAAAGGTCATTAATCATGTCACTGAAGGTCAGGCCATAACCTGTAAGTTAGGGTTAGAGCAAACGGCTGATGACAAGCCTTTACTCATTGCAGCCTGTGACAACGGTATGCTTTGGAACCATCAAAAATATCAAGAGCTCATCGATAACCCTGACATAGATGCCATCATATGGACATTTAAAGGTCATCCATCTTCACGAGAAAACCCTCAAATGTATGGCTGGGTAAATACAGATGAAAACGGAAGTCTGATCAAAGCGACAGGGGTCAGTGTTAAAAAAGCCATTTCAGACACACCTGAACAAGATCATGCGATTGTTGGCACTTTCTATTTCAGGCAAGCCGGGCTCTTTAAACAAGCCTTAGAAAAACTTGTGACAGATAATACCCGAATAAATGGTGAGTTTTATGTTGATAGTCTGATGGGTGAACTGATTGAAATGGATTACAAGGTAGCCGTGTTTGAAGTGGATTCCTATATTGGCTGGGGCACGCCCAACGACTATGAAACCTTCAAATATTGGCAGAGTTTTTTCCATAAAACGCCTAACCATCCATATGACATAAAGCTAGACCCAACGGTCAACCAGGATAAATCAGAGTTATTGTCTCAAGTTTTCAATCAGTTTAAGCAAGAGCACCGCTAGAATGCTATCCGCTCAAAATAAAGAGATGCTACGTTTTTTAGTGAGTGGTGGATTAGCCGTTATAACTGACTTGGTCTGTTATTATTTGTTAATTGAAACTTTATCTACCGATAGTGCAAAAGCAATTAGCTTTGTGCTAGGTTCGATTGTTGCATTTTTTATGAATAAAATTTGGACCTTTGAAAGTCACAGCCAAACATCTACTGCGATTCTACAATTCGCAACACTCTACACCGCCACTTTTTTTGCAAATGTGGCGGTTAACCATCTTATTTTAAAATATGCTTTCAATGTAACACTCATAGCATTTCTATTTGCCACTGCCACCAGCACCATTTTAAATTTCTTAGGTATGAAATTTTGGGTATTCAAAAAGCAACATGAGAGCTTAAACTAGAGAATAATGATGACTAATACAGATCAACCATCAATCATTCATTATATATGCTTAATATCACTCATTATATTTATGGGACTATTTTATCAAGAAGCATGGCAATATCCTGTAATTGATAGCTTCCCTTTAATAGAGAGACTACTTGATCCTAGTTTTTTACCAATGGACTTTTACAGTAATACATTTAGTGATTTCTCACCAAGATTAATTCTCGCTAAGTGTATAAGTACAAGCAGTGAACTTACAGGCATCCATTACACCTACATCGTCGGCTACGGAAATATACTTAGAATTTGGCTGTACGCGATTGGCTTATACTTATTCTTTAGACAATTAACTAATCATAACACTGCACTGGTTGCCTTTACGCTAGCTGCTCTGTCATTTTTATCGGTACCCTTCCTACCCGCGTGGTGGCCTGTCACCTTTGACTTCACAGCATCAAATGTAGCCTTAACATTTAGTATGTTTGCATGGTTATTTATATTGAGAGATAAAGTAGCAACCAGCTTGCTGCTACTGAGTGCCAGTGTGCTCATACACCCATTGGTTGGTGTGCACAGTCTGATCATCTCGTTAATTATATATACGTCATACCATGGTCTTAATCGATTTATAGCGTTATTTAAAAAACCAATCCTGTATATTTTTGGTGGCCTATATATGGCCATATTTATCGCTATATACTTATCATTTGACAAAGTATTAGATGACCAAAGGTTTGTAGAGATTAATGGCTTATATCGTCATGCTCATCACTTTATCTTTAGCCATATGGATATAGAAAAATGGGCGTCAACTTTTATTATGCTATTTATCAGTAGCTGGCTACTGTTTCGATTAGATATAGATCAAAGAATCAAAAGACTATGCCTTTCAATATTTGTATACACCTTATTATTAACTGCGATGGGCTATGTATTTATAGAACTGATACCCACTCGTTTTATGGTGTCATTTATTCCTATGCGAGCATTTCCGATACTAGTCCCACTAATCATAATTGTATGGGCTACATTAGCGCTTAAATTACTAAAGGATAAGAATATACTGGGTTTCTATGCCCTGTTTTTACCTTTCCTTCCATACAATAAAATTGGATTAACATGGTATATATTTCCAGATAGCCATGAGCTCACTCTTCCAATTATTATGATCTTTTTGTCTATATTTATAGCGTATATATGCTCACTGAATATAGCCCTTATCAAAAGCTTTAATATTGCACTTTCTAATATGATTAAAAGCTCAAAATATGATTTTAAGACTGCATTGTTAGTGATCCCCTTAGCGATTCCAGCTCTGACTCTATCGATATATAAAATGAACATAGATATTCCTGACATCAATAATGAACCTGAAGTTTATCAATGGTTAAAGCACAATACTGATGAAAACAGTATTGTAATGGCAGAGCTTAATGGGGCAAATAACCAGAAATTGCGATTACTATCTAATCGTGCAGTTGTTGTAAGCAAAGACTTTCCATTTAATGAAAAATATTACGAAGAATGGTTCAGCCGCTACCAATCCATTTATATTGACCGTGAAAATGCTAGGGGTAATATTGATAAATTAAGCGCTAATGAAATAAAAAATTTAATGACGCTTTACGATTCCAATATTTTGGTTCGCACAAAACGGATTAAACCCAATCCAAGTTTTGAGCTTATAGGTGAACCTCAGGGTGAAAAAGGCCCTGCATACATATATCAATTTCATAAACTGGGGGATCTATGACAATTAAACTTTCAATTGTTGTACCCTGTTACAACGAAGAAAAAAATATCCCTAAATTATTAAAAGCATTTTCTGAGGCAATAACCCGGAAGGATGTCGAACTTATTGTCGTTAATAATGGTTCTACAGATGGTAGCCAGAAAACGATAGATGACTTATTGCCTTTATATCCATTTGCCCGATGTGAGCAAGTCACAACAAATCAAGGCTATGGATTTGGAATCCTATCTGGATTAGACGTTGCAAGAGGAACTTTTCTTGGCTGGACTCACGCCGACCTGCAAACAGACCCGCAAGATGTATTGAAAGCCCTAAGTATCATTGAAAAAAACAATAACGATAAAAACTTATATTTGAAAGGCGATCGTAAAGGACGACCTATATTTGATCAATTTTTTACAACGGGAATGAGTATATTTGAAAGCTTATATATGGGAAAAACTCTCTGGGACATCAATGCACAACCCAACATTTTTCATAAAGACTTTTTTGATAAAATACGTAAAAATTCCCCATATGACTTTTCCCTAGATCTATACGTTTTATACATGGCAAAAAAAATAAATTTACACGTTGAACGTTTCGATGTTTTTTTCCCTGAACGTCAACATGGCGAGTCATCTTGGAATACAGGCATGGCAGCTAAATGGAAATTCATTAAACGTACTCTCGAATTTTCTGTAGAGCTAAAAAGGGAGCTGAAACATGACCCATTATATCGCTCATAGAATAAATACTGTTGAAGAATTAAAAAAACTGCCTAAGGAATATGGCGTTGAAATAGACCTTCGAGATTACGGGTCTGACCTGGTACTTCAGCATGATCCATTTGTAGGTGGTGAACTCTTTGAAAAATATTTAGAAGAGTACCAACACGGAACAATGATACTGAATATCAAAAGTGAAAGAATTGAGTTCCGTGTACTTGAATTATTGTCAAAATTTGAAATTGCTGATTACTTTTTTCTAGATAGTTCTTTTCCAATGATTTACCTACTGAGTAAACAAGGTGAAAGTAAGTGCGCAATTCGGTTTTCAGAATTCGAAAGTGTCGATACAATTATTTCAATGGCACATAAGGTGGACTGGGTGTGGGTTGACTGCTTTTCAAAACTTCCAATCGATACTCAATCTTACACATTACTCAAAGAAGCCGGCCTTAAACTTTGCTTAGTTTCTCCAGAACTACAAGGTAGAGAAAAAGATATCGAGATATATAAAAACACATTACAAAAGCAAGGCATTATCTTTGATGCAATTTGCACGAAGCATCATAATATCGATAAATGGCTTTAACGAGAATGACTAAAAAGCCATTCCCACATCAATTGATCGCCATAAGCCTCTTGCCAAGCATAGTGGCTATCGCTCTCATATATAGTGAGCCTATGCTGAAACCCACTTTTCTTTAATTTGTTAAACCATTCAGTACTTCTATCTGAGCTAACTACTTTATCCTTATCGTTATGAAACAGCCATATGGGTAGCTTTTTCATTTCATCTGATGGCTGGTTTTTTTCTGGATATTGCACTGCTGCAGCAACGACGACAATTGCAGCTAAACGTTGTGGGTTTTCCATGGCATAACGCATTGTTAAACCTCCTCCCCCACTAAATCCTGTCATATAAATCCGTTTTTCATCAATGAATGCTCCATACCGTTTAATTAGAAAGTCCACAAAAGGGTCCGCATCTATAATTTTCCACTCCTTAAATCCAGTCATTGGAGAAATAATAATAGCGGGGTAGTGCGCTCCCTCCTGAATATTCATAGGTAGCCCCTGCCCTAATAATCGATGTAAATCTTTATCACCATCACCAGCACCTGAATTCTGACCATTCCAATAAATAATAAGAGGCAGTTTGCTTAGTGAACTATTAAAATTCTTGGGTAAGTACTCATAAAAACCCAAGCTGTTATTAATACTTTTGACGCTAACAGGAGTATGTTTACCAGCTCTCCCACTCACTCCAGACTCCACGGGTAACCCTTTTAATTCCAAAAGCGTTTTATCGTGTACCGCAGAAATTTTTCCATGTTGCACTTTTGAATTATCATTACAGGCTACCAAGAATATAGCGATGGAAAACAATAAAATATGACGGATCACAATAGCACCTTATCAATTATTAGTAGGAGCTCACAGATTCAAGCTTATCAGTCTTTAGCATTACATCAGGAAATCCTAATCACTGCTAGGCTACCATTATATGTTTAAAGTGCAATTTTTGGTGTAGTCGTATGAGTTCTAAATTTGTTACTAGTTTATTAGCTGTAATTATCATGACAGGCTGCATTCCAAGCAGCGAGAAAAACGAACAAAATATTATAGACCCAATTACCGTAGAACCAAATAACTTGCCTCCTATAGCAGCGTATGATGGCTTTTTAGTCGTGGCTAGCGGTGAGACACTTAGCTCCCAGGTTCAAGCCAGTGACCCTGAAAATGACACTTTATTATTTACTGCGACAAATTTACCAACCTGGATAAACCTTAATTCATCTGACGGTCAGGTTACTGCATCGCCCACATCAAATGATATTGGTGTTTATAGAGATATTCGACTTACTGTTAGTGATAGTACTCACACTGTTGTGCTTGGACCATATACTATTGAAGTCGTTGATCAATTATATTCTGTGGATATAACATGGCAGCCCACCCTAACAAACGAAGATGATGAACCCATCGAAAACATTACGGGGTACAAAATTCAGTGGGGCCCAGCATCAGGTGTATACACAAATTCTATTAAGGTTAGTGGACAACTAATAATCTCTCAAACGATTACTCGCTTGCATCATCAAAGCTATTATTTTTCTATGATTGCTATCGACAGCTCAGGCCAAGAAAGTAATTTATCTGACGAACATACTTTTAATATCGGAACATAATAGTCTTATTCTTTATTAGAACTTAAGTCTTGCTTTCAATGCTTTTTACTTATAGCTATCAAAACAAACATCTCAATTTGCGTTTATATTAAAAAAGGTGATCTCATTTAAATTGTAAAACTATGTAGCTTGTGACACAGCTAACACTCCAATTTTTTATTACTGACTAAGCTAAAAACTCAGTTCATTGGAGGTTATTATGAAATCAACACTGCCTTTAGTTTTATGCACATTTACACTAAGCGGGTGCCTTACGATCAACGTACCCGAAAAGGAAAATACAAATAATGAACCAGAGACAATAGAAGAGCCTAATGCACAAGCTCCGAATTCCCCAGATAACAATAGCAACCCAGATGCTCCTAACAACCCTGAGCCAATCATGAATAGTGCTCCCAGTATCTCAGGAATACCCGATACAACAGTAGACATTAATGTAGCTTATGCATTCCTGCCTACCGTGCAGGACGAGGACGATGACGATTTAAGCTTTAATATCAACAATCTACCGTCTTGGGCAAATTTTAATATCCAAACTGGGGAACTTAGTGGAATTCCTGACGCCGTCAACTCATACAAAAGCATTGTTATTTCGGTTACAGATGGGACTCATACAACATTATTAGAGGCTTTTGATATAAATGTCGCCCTGCCGACTCCTTTTGAAGTCACCATCAAGTGGCTAGCTCCGACAGAAGATGAAAACAACCAAGCTTTGACAGAATTCGGTGGGTATAAAATTTATTATGGTAACTTTCAGGGAAGTGAGGATCAATCGATAACCATTACTGACTCAAACAAAAGCCAGGCGAATATAGCAAACCTTAGTGCCGGGGATTATTTTTTCACTATGGTCGCTCTTTCAACCAGTGGTGCTGAAAGCGATAAATCTAGCGAATTTTATTTGCAAGTGGGTCTGTAAACCAATTGATTAATAGGTAAATTAAAATGAAATCAAACATTAACAACATAATACTCATGTCCATAGTTCTGGCCGCCCCTAATGTCTATTCAGCAGAGCCTGAAGAATATTACGTTCGTATAGACGGCGGTACTCTAGAGCAATGTACAGGCACAACAAACGCACCATGGAATGAAAGTTCTGGCAGCGATGCCTGTGCAGTTAAACACATATTCGAATTACTAGATCCGCGAACAGATGAAGTTAATATGGCGGGGGGCAGTATTGTAAATATATTAAATGCTTCTTCAAATACACCCTCTGAATATGCAATGGGCAGACATGATACCTATACATCAGGTGATTGCGGCTCTTCATGGGCCTACAACTGCACCATGCCGTCTATACCTGCTGGAACAGCAGAGAGGCCCACAATCATTCGCGGCGGTTTAGGTACAAGCTGTAATAACAAACCCATTCTATGGGGTACAGGCCGCGCGAAGCAAATTTTTAGTCTTGATAATACATCACATGTTGAACTGAGCTGCCTAACTGTTACAGATAAAAGTAGCTGCATTGGTGCCAGTCAATACCCTGACAACAGCCTAGTCTGCAAACGAGGTACTCCCTACGATAAGCCTTTTGCCGATACAGGGGTTTTTATGCGCGACTCCAATAATATAAAGCTAACCAACATGGATATTCAAGGCCTGAGTAAAGGAATACTGGCTGGTAGGATTCGGGATGTGAAACTCGAAGAAGTCAATTTATTTGCAAACTTTCATGCTGGATGGGATGGTGACATTGCATATCTAGGTGGTGATGGCAGTGCCAATACAGGTACCATAGAATTTAAAGATTCATCAATTAGCTTCAACGGCTGCGGACTTATTTACAACCCTGGTCAGGCAGATCACATGACACCTCACGCATGTGCCAAGCAAAGCTTAGGGGGTTATGGTGATGGTATTGGTACAGCTAAAACGGGTGGTGACTGGATTTTTGATAATGTAAAAGTTTTTCATAATAATTCGGATGGCATCGACTTACTTTATCACGAACTTGGTGGCTTGGTTACAGTAAAAAATAGTCACATTGAAGGTAATGCTGGTAACCAACTTAAAGTGGCCGGAAATTCCAATATCATAAACAATATTATAATTGGTACCTGTGCTTGGAATTCTCGACAAGATCCATCAATTGGTGGCAACGGTGAAAATTGTAGAGCCTTAGGTACTGCATTATCCTTGTCTTACACTGAAACCGACACTGAAGTGAATTTAATTAACAACACTGTTTATTCTGAAGGTGATTGTTTATTAAGTGGCGGTAATCGAACTAACGTAAACAGGCTAGATCAGAAGCTTACTGTGGTAAATAACATTTTTTACGGTATGACAGATTACCTTCAGGATTTTGAGAATACTTGCATGTATTACACCGAAGAGCCCTACCCCAATACGCTGTTTCAAAATAACCTTATACACAAGGTAAAAGGCTTTGGGGACCCATGCAACACCTTCCACGATGCGGGCTCAGATCAAGGGCACTGTACCACTACTGCCGGACCATTCTACGACAATGAGGACCATAACGTTACCAGCAACCCAAAGCTTGTGAATATTAACCTAGGGCATAGGTACTCGGCCTACGATCCAGAGACATTATCTAAAGAGGCAAATAAACCTTCACCATTAAATGGTGACTCTACTGGTGTTGACAAAGGGTATAGCGGAACTGATATAGGGTTAATTCCTAACAAAGATTTCTTTAATGCTCCACGAGATGACTTACGAGATCTGGGAGCCATTGAGTTTAATGTAAAGCCAAAATCACCCGTTATACTGGACGTGATACAAGTAAACTAATCAAATAGACACGCGTTAACTTATATTAACGCGTGATATATTTTAAGCTTGCTTTCGAATGATAGAAAATAATCGAGCAATAGAAACAATAAAGGGTTTCATATCTTTCCTATTAAGATAAGCAAATGATCTTGCTTTCAATACATCCCTAATCCAGTCTGAGAAAATTATTTTATTCTGTACTCGCTTCCTGCGATAAGAGCCTAAATCCCGTGTAAAATCTATCCAATGAACATCATCTTTTTGTTTTATAAGTAGATCATCTGTAACTTGGCCTGACGCAAGTAGATAAGCATTATAGTTTATGTCTAAGCCAGCATCTTTAAACAGCTGGTTGTGATAAAAAGTTCTGATATTCAATTCTATAAATAAATACTCATCCGTTTCTTCATTATAGGCGAACTCTAGCGTTGCAAAACCGATATACCCAATTTTTTCAAGAAATGTAATCACCTTCTGCTTTAACTCAGGTATCTCAATACTTACACCAAAACAAGTAACACCATAATCAGGTAAGTATTGTCGTATTTTTTTACCTGAATATGCTGATCTAACTTTCCCATTTACATCTGAAAAGGTTGTCACGACAAATATTTTACCATCTCCACTCGGTACAATTTCCTGAGCAACAACCCTAGACTCTAGCTGAGGGTAACTAACTAGAAATTGTTCTAGTTCAGCTCGATTATTAACAATGACATTTTTACCTGGAAAAGCATCATCGAAGGTTAGATCAGGCTTAACAATTACTGGATAATTTATATCTTGGCATGCTTCTAATAAAGATTCTTCTTTAGATACAAATACAGTTTTTGGAATAGCTAAAGAATTATTAGTGCAAATAGCGGCCGTCGGCTGCTTTGCCAAAAATTGCCAATATATTTCTTTAGATGGTACTGTCAATAAAAACCTTTGTGAAAATACATCCTGATTTTCAGCCACTACTGATGCAAAAGCATCCGTCGTACAAATAAGAACGGGTTTTTTAATACTCGAGCTTAATAACATATTATCGCATGCGGTTAGTAATTCATCCTTAGTACACGCTTTACGTACATTCCTACATTCTTTGATATATTTTGAATGCACGCCTAATTCATCAAATGAATCGTTATACACCCCACTGATCGTTAAACCCTTCTCACCCAAGGACCTAACAACAGCAAGTCCATTTACGCCTAATCCTAATACAATAACGTCCATTAGTTTCTAAATCCGTGTACTTGTAATTTAAATGTTTTTAAAGATGTATTTGAAGATACAAATAATCGTTTAATTTTAAAAGGGTTATCATTTGATCGAGCTAGTCCCGACTCCATAGTAACCGCAGATACGATTCCCAGCTCTTTTATGATGTTAATGTGATCGATACTAAAGTCTGACTTACCTCCGTTAGGATAAGCAAACATTTTACATTTCTGTCCCGTTAACTCTGTAACGATATAAATAGATTTTGAAATTTCTTCATAAGACTCTGAATAAGATAAACGGCTAAGAATTGTATGATTATGTGTATGAGCGCCATACTCAACTAGTCCACTAGATCTCATTTCATCTATTGCTTGCTGATCCAACATTCTATAATTTTTGTAATTAGAGAAGTTCGCAGGCATTTCTAAGTTCAAGGACATATAAAGCTTGCAAATTTTAGCTTCAATTTCATTATTCTTAAATATTTTAAGATCTCTCTGGATATAAATACTGGCCTCTTCTCTCCCTGTAGGAGTAGTAAGATTAAATCCCTTACCGTTCCACTCTACGTTATCAACCTGCGTAAAACTTAAAGCGTAGTTGACCTTACAAAACCAAACCGTATCGTTAGATTTCACTAGGTTTGTTGATAGATAAATAGAAAATGGTGACTTATATTTTTTAAGTATTGGAAATGCGACTTCATAATTATTATAAAAACCATCATCAAAAGTAATGATTGCTCTTGGCTTATCGCATTTTTTTTCAATATACATATCTGACATTGGGATAATATCAAATACATTATTAAGATATGAAATTTGTTCTTCAAAATCTGATGCAGTAACAAAGCAAAAATCATTAACCCTTAATGCTTCACTTGTCACGCAGTGATAAGTCAAAATACTAACTGTATTAAGTTTATCCATATGTACTATATTGGCAATATCAAAAAATGATATTATTTTTTGTTTTAACTTATTAGCAACCTTAAAAGCTATCGACATAGTACCTCCATCAAATAAACTCATTATTTTTGAATGCCAATGAAAATTTATTCATCCAAAATTTATACCGACTAAAAATTATGATTAAGAAGATTACTATTGAAATTAATAATCGATATACACCACCATTAATATATTCATTTACAACTAACTCGTGGAACACAATATAAATAAGCATAAGTAAAATAACATACAGACTCCCACTGAAAAAATTTTTAATGCGATAACTTTCTTCTAGTAGATAATATTTAATACAAAGCCCCAAAATAAAAGCAATAAAGGTTGCGATCAAGGCACCATACATTCCCCATATGGGTATCATCACAATATTAATGATGATGTTAGTGACAGCAACTGTTA
>ERZ1027208.40-NODE-40-length-74142-cov-99.060847_pt1 | contig 74142 bp, 73 predicted proteins | sample MGYA00520867_ERZ1027208 | MGnify/ENA primary metagenome ERZ1027208 (study PRJEB33311, sample SAMEA4378413) | marine metagenome | biome: Marine biome; feature: Fjord; material: Water | collected 2014-07-20T08:00:00Z/2014-07-... | depth 75 m ... | reverse complement strand
TAACGGAAATAACGGAAATAACGGAAATAACGGAAATAACGGAAATAACGGAAATCAAGGGAATGGTAATAACGGTAATCGCGGGAATGGTAACAATGGAAATGGAAATGGCAATAACTAGCTTATGTAATGTTATTTTTCTGGGTCTTGGTATTCAAGCAGTTGAGTAGTGAGCTTCTTCACAGAACAGCGTTGCTGTACTGGCATGCTAGTTCGGTGACCTTATAATCGGGTCATTCATTTTTGAATTTCACGAGTACGCTTCTAGGGATGAAGGTTGCTTTTGCTGTGATGCAAGTACTTCACAATTAATGATTTGCCATAGACCGCTGGATGCTATATGAAACGCACATTGAAAGAAATAAAAGGGACGCGTCAATCGGGTTTTACCCTGGTTGAAATTGCAATTGTACTGGTTATTATTGGCTTGATTTTAGGTGGAGTGCTCAAGGGGCAGGTGTTGGTAGATAACGCCAAATATAAAAACTTTGTTAAACAGATCGAAAGCTTTCGAGCAGGTGTTTACACGTTTCAGGATACTTACCGCGGATTGCCCGGAGATTTGTTGAACGTGAGTGCACTTGATAGTGCTGCTGTAGCCGGTGATGGAGATGGACTTATTGAAGGTGGGTTTTGCGATATCTCAAGTGAAGAGACTTGCAAGGTTTGGTCACATCTACGTTATGCAGGCATCATTTCTGGTGATCCAACTGACGTTGGAGTTACATCCTCGCCCACACATACTTATGGTGGATTGGTCAGTAGTATTGGTACTGGTAATTGGGCTAATGGTGTCAATGAAATAAAAATTTTAACCAGGAGTATTCCTGGTGATGTGGCGCAACGCTACGACAATGAATTTGATGATGGCGATGCGACTACCGGTGATATAGCACGTTATGGCGGTAGTGGTTCAACCTATACTTTGGGCTCTACTGTTGATGTTTTTATTTCACTTTAGGTGTCGGTTGTGCTTGGTAATGGCTCTCAATAAGACGACAATTAATTATTTGCTATTTTAGGGTGGCCATTTGACAAACAATACTCTTGCAGATAGCCGCCTTGAACTGCGGATTCCAGGGCTTAATACCTCTGTCAAAATCCGCCCCAGAAGTTTGGGCTTTAACCCCTGGCGTTCTGAACTTACTCTCGTCGATCTCAGTGCCAATGGAATGGCCTTGATCTCTCCGACTTTAAAACTCGAAGCCCTGCAAAAAATTGACTTTGAGTTGAACTCCGGGGGCCGTACAACGGCTGGTCGTGCGGTGGTTTGTTATTCGGGGCAAAATAACAGTCAGCAGCGCTATGGTTTTCTATTTATTGATACTGACGCAGATTTCGATAGCTTTTTAACCGGCGAATCTTTCTCCTCTATCGAACTCAAGCGCCTTGGCGAAGAAATGGCCGAGCAGTTTATGCGTCGTCGTCAGTCTAATAATGGTGAATTTTTTAATGTGCAAAACCAACGCATGGTCGACGCTGTGAGTGCACTGGCTAAGCGCCTGGGTCAAATGGGCCTGACTATCAACACAGATTCTGGTTCGGTACAGTTACCCGCCGATGCTCTTGTTGTCGATAAAAATGGTGGTATCAGTCTACCCATCAAAGCCTCTGATAGTAATGAAATTATTCGCACCCATATTTCACTTTTACACTCCGCCGACCCCTCCGGTGTTAGCTATCGAATTGGTGATGGCCTCGCTTTCACTAATATTATTGATTTACTAGATCACCTCTGCCATTGCTTTGAGCAAATTGCCCAGCCCTGAATGTTTGCAAGTCCACGCATTTACCCCTACTTTATGACTGTAATCCACTCTCACTCCTATTAATAGGGAAGCGTAACTGAGTTATGTATAGCCAATTCTACGGTTTGCAGGCAGCGCCCTTTGGTATCACTCCTGACACTTCTTTCTTCTACTCGGGTGGCGAGCGGGAGGCGCTGATCAGTGCGATTGCCTATGGGGTTTCCCATGGCGATGGCATTATCAAAGTCGTCGGTGAGGTCGGTAGTGGTAAAACCATGCTTTCTCGGATGTTGACTAGACAGCTGCCTGACAATATTAAGCTGGTCTTTTTGCTTAATCCAAGTCTCCAGGCCGATGATCTGATATTTGCTATAGGCCATGAGCTTGGCCTGCAATTTGATAGCACCTGCAGTAAAAGCTACGCCTTACAACAGGTGCAAAATAAATTGTTGACAATGCATGGGGCCCAACAAAGGGTTGTTGTTTTTATAGACGAAGCCCAGTGTATGCCGCTAGAAACCCTTGAAGAGCTACGCCTGCTGAGCAACCTCGAAACTGAAACCGATAAATTGCTACAGCTCGTATTGTTTGGTCAGCCAGAGCTTGATGAACACCTCTCCCATACGTCTGTTCGGCAAATAAAAGAACGTATCATTCACAGCTTTTATTTAAAGCCCTTTACCCGCGATGAAGTGAGGGAATATCTGTTATTTCGTTTGCACAAGGCAGGCTACAATGGCACAGCAATTTTTACCCCACCAGCATTGAAGTTGTTAACTCGATTTTCTTCAGGTCTACCTCGAAAACTGACGATACTCGCCGACAAGTCATTACTGGCTGCTTTTGCCGCGCAATCAAAAACGGTCAAGGCCTCGCATGTGCGCCTGGCAGCTAACGATTCGAGTCAAGATCAAAGCGGTGTATCAAAAAAACCAATGGCACTTATTGCCATACTGCTCACTTCATTAATAATAGGTGCGGTGTTTTACAACTTGCCCGGTTCAGGTGTCAATGGGCAGAAAGCAACAGACACTGCCATGACGCCGATTGATGAGAAACCGTTGATAACCGAAACTTCCGGTGTTAATAACCAGAGTCTTGCGCAAGTAATAACAGAGCAGCCTATATTAGATCTTGCGGATACTGTGGTTACGCTAGAGACATTGACCCAGAAAACACAGCGCTGGATGGCATCCTCTAGTGGAGTTGTTTATACCATTCAGATTCTCTCCGCTGATATCGGTGACGATGATTTTATTGAGTATTTTCTCTCTAATGTTGCCCAGCATATTGGTCTTGATGAACTCTATGTTCATCCCGTTAGAGTTGATGAAAAAATGTTTCTCGCGATGACTTTAGGTGGTTTTGCTACGCACAATCAAGCCGTGGATTATCTGAATTCTCTGCCTGATTTTATTCTGCGTTACCAACCTTATATTAAAAATATAGCAAGTTTTAAACGCCTGGATTAAATGTCCTTTAGAGCTGAATATAATCAATAGTGGTCAGTAATAATTCCTTCAAGGCTTTGTCGAGTAGGTCGGTATCGTTGCTGGGCATGGTGAATATTGCAGTGTTTTGTGTTTCGTGAAGTGTTTTTTCAGTAGAAGGCTTGGTCGCGAGCAGCGAGCTAACCCTGCGTGCGATGGCCTCTCCAGAATCGACCCAGTTGACAGGGCGTGGTGATGCGCTGAGTAACTGCTTTTTAATTAAAGGGAAGTGTGTACAGGCAAGAACGATGGTGTCGAGTTGCTTGTTGTCGAATAGGGGTTTTAAAATCTCACTCAATTCCTCTAGTGGTACTGGCCCGCCTCGAAGTGCTTGCTCAGCCAGTGTCACTAGTTCAGCGCTACCAACGCTGATTACCTCGCAATCTTTGGCGAACTCGCTTATTAAATCTTTGGTGTAGGTTCTGGCAACGGTTCCTGGCGTGCCGAGCAAGCCGATAACCTTCGTCTTTGATTGCATAGCCGCTGGTTTAATAGCCGGGACAACTCCCACTACGGGGATGGTGAAATGCTGACGAATACGGGGTAAGACAAGGGTGCTCGCGGTGTTGCAGGCGACGACAATTAAGTCGGGCTGGTTTTTTTCGATCAGTGCTTGCAGAACGCAGTGAATGCGCTCGATTAAAAAATTGGCGCTTTTGGTGCCATAGGGAAAGGCTTCATTATCAGAGACGTAGATATATTCACAGGCCGGTAGCGCTTGCTGCAGACCTTGAAGAATACTTAAGCCGCCAACGCCGGAATCGAAGACCAGGATTTTTGCCAGTGCTGTGTGCGTCAATTGAGTGAGCTACCTCGTGCGGGGTTGGATTGCTGTGGGTTCTGGCTGTAAAGTCGTATTTATTTTACCCCATTGTCAGGGGCTGAACTGCTAAAATCCTGTGTTATGACTGCTCTGCCTTTTTCTACTCAACTACTTTGGATTGTTCTCGCCTTTTTTGTCGGCGGGTCTATAGCTGCCCTGGTGTTTTATTTGCGTTACAGTCGCCGCGATTCCACTGCGCGTGTAAATCTCGCCGCCTTACTCCGTGACAAGCAACACCTTGAGCATGCAGTAGAAAGCTTACAGCTCGATGTCTCTGATCTACGCCAGCAGAACCTTGCGCTAAGCGGGGATAATAGCGCCCTGGCAGCGCGACTGGAATCTGCAACGCTGCAGGGGCGGGAGCAGCTCGCTTTACTGGAGCAAACCCGTAGCTCTTTGGGCAAAGAATTTGAAAACCTGGCAAATCGTATCTTTGATAATAAGCAGGCGTCGTTTTCGCGCACCAGTAGAGAGGCTTTAGATAATACCGTCGCTCCCCTGCGTAAAGACCTCGCCGACTTTCGTAAGAAGGTGGAAGACGTTTATGACAAGGAAAGTGCCGAGCGCAACCGTCTGGAAGGCAAAATTGGTGAGCTACAACAGCAGACCCAACAGATCGGTCAAGATGCCATTAAGCTGGCCAATGCCCTGAAGGGTGATAATAAATTTCAGGGCAATTGGGGCGAGCTGATTCTTGAACGTCTGCTCGAAGAATCTGGCCTGCGTAAGGGCAGGGAGTACCAAACCCAGGTCGCCCTGCAAGATGAAGAGGGTCGACGGCGCAACCCGGACGTGATTATTCATTTGCCCGACAAGCGCGATATTGTTGTCGATGCCAAGGTCTCGCTAAAAGATTACGAGTGCTTTTGCAGTAGTGATGACGAAATACAGCGTGCACAAAGCCTTAAAGCCCACGTTACCTCTTTACGCAGCCATATTGTGGGACTCAACCGCAAGGCCTATGAGCAGTTAGAGGGTGTTAATAGCCTCGACTTTGTGCTGATTTTCATTCCTGTCGAAGCGGCCTTTATGCTGGCTATAGAGCATGATCAGCAACTGTTTAGCGACGCCTACGACAAGGGCATTATTCTCGTTAGCCCCAGTACATTGCTGGCCACTTTGCGCACCATTCATAATATCTGGCGCTATGCTGATCAAAACCTAAATGCAGAAAAAATTGCCGCTCAAGCGGGCGGCCTCTACGACCAGTTCGTTTTGCTCGCAGAAGGGCTGGAGGATATCGGCAAGTACCTGGATAAAAGTCAGGATGCCTGGAGCACAACCCGTAAGCGCCTGGTTACTGGACGCGGTAATTTACTCAAGCGAGTCGAAGACCTGAAAACGTTGGGCGCCAGAACCCGCCGTGATATGCCGGCAACACTGAGAGATGAAAGCCAGCTGGCTGAGCAAGCCCCGTTTATTAAAGGGAATGATGTTAGCGGGACTGACGATAGTGATTGACAGCAGTGAAGCCCCTGGCCGATGGCAATTAGAGGTGCCTAGTCTTGCAGCATCTTGAGGTTATCGGTTTTGTCTTTACGGCGATACTTCCCGTTTATTTACTCACTGCTTTGGGTGTCTTATTGCGGCGCATGGGCTGGTTGAGTGAAGGCTTTCTACACGATAGCTCGCGCATTGTTTTCAACTTCGCTGCACCGACGATGCTTTTTTTATCCCTGTCGAGTGCCGACTTAAGTATTACCGAGGCGCCGCGCTTTCTTACGGTCAGTGTGGCTCTGTTAGTTTTCTTGTCTTTATTGGCCTGGGTCTTATCGCGGGTTATCGTCACACAGCGCTGCGACAGAGGTGTTTTTATACAGGGGGCTACCCGTGGCAATTTGCTGATTTCAGGTCTTGCCATGGCCTACAACGTTTACGGCGTTGAAGGTGTGGCACTGGCTTCACTGCCGATGGGTATTTTTATTATCTTTAATAATATCTATTCCATCAGCATGCTCAAATTCTATAGTCAGCAAGCCGGCAGCCCGGCTAAAAACTACCTTTCAGATATTGCCAAAAACCCCATTATTATTAGCGTATTACTGGGTACGATAGCCAGTGCCTTTAAGCTAGAATTGCCCGATGCGCTGGCCAATAGCGGTCGGCTGCTGGGGCAAATGACCGTGCCGCTGGTGTTAATCAATGTCGGTGCATCACTGGACTTTAGCCAACTGCGCAGACCCAGTTTGGCCGGTTGGGGGGCGGCACTTTATAAGTGCTTGTTAATGCCTGTGCTGGGTGTGCCCATTGCCTGGTACTGTGGTTTACGGGGTATGGAGCTGGGTATTGTGTTCCTGGTTTTGTCGTCACCGACCTCTACCATTAGCGTAGTGTTTGCCCAGGTGTTTGGTGGCAATGCCAAGATGGCGGCGAATATTGTCTTGCTGGGTGGCCTGTTTTCTTTTGTCATTGTTGTTTGTGGCTTAATCTTTTTAAGAACTCAAGGGCTAGTGTAAACGGCAGTGAGCTACCTTGTTGTTGCCGATATTTACTGGCTGTTGTCTATATTTCACTGAGAGGTATGTCGTGGTTTTTTTAGTACTAATGGCTGTTGTTATTGTTTTAGTTTTGGCGGGCTATGCTCTACATCTGCATCGAAAATTACAGCGTCTTGATGCCGAGCGGGAAAAGGCAAGAGTCGCCTTTGAGCAACAGCTTAAAGATAAAGCGGCAGAGACGCGTAAAAGCATTATCATTTTGGCCAAAGGTTTAGTGGCAGACGAGTTGAGTATTACGGAAGCCTGCCTACGTATTTCCTGGCTGCTGACGCAGATTGACGTTGATGCTCGAGAGTCCGAGGCTTACAGTGTGTTTTTTCAAGTCGCCGATGCCACTTCTCATATTCCTATTCTCGAGGCCTGGAAGGCCCTGACTCGAGAGCAGCGCAAAGCCTTTGATTTGGAACGACTGAAGACAGAAAAGGCCTTTGGGGATTTCGTGCTTGCGGCTGCAAAAAAACTGCTCGACGAAGGTCTGCCGCAATCTGCCGATGAGTCATCCGGCCTTTTCTACTCTGCTTAATCGGCTTTGCTAGCGGCTCTTTTCTTTAGCACAGCACCAGCCTCAAGGTGGTGGGTGTAGGGGAACTGATCGAAGGCGGCGAAGTGCTCAATACTATGACTGCTATCCAGTGCCAGTAGATTGGCGTGCAGGGTTTCCGGGTTGCAGGAAATGTAAATTATATTGTCAAAGCGGCGCAGCAGTTCGACGGTATCGTCATCCAGCCCGGCTCTGGGTGGGTCGACAAAAACGGTCGAAAATTCGTAGCTCTTTAAATCGATATGACGCAGGCGACGAAAGGGTCTGACCTCGTTCAACGCTTGCGTAATTTCTTCGCTGGAGAGGCGCACAATTTCAATATTTTCAATCTCGTTGGCGTCGAAATTATAGCTCGCGGAGTTGACGGATATTTTGGCGATCTCCGTCGCGAGTACACGGTTAAAGTTTTGCGCCAGCACGGCGGTGAAATTGCCGTTACCACAATAGAGCTCTAGCAAGTCGCCACCAAAGTCTGTGCTGTGTTGGCGCGCCCAGTCGAGCATTTTTTCATTCACTTGAGCGTTGGGCTGGGTAAAGCCGGTTTCCTTCTGTTGATAGGTGTAAGTACGCCCGGCGACCTGCAGTTTTTCAATCACATAATCCCGGCCAATAACCACCTTCTGTTTGCGACTGCGGCCAATAATATCCGTCTTCATGTGGGTGGCGAGTTCTTTGGCACGCTCTTCCCAAACAGCATCGAGAGGGCGGTGGTAGAGCAGGGTGATCACAGCTTCGCCACTAAGGGTCGTTAAAAACTCTACGCTGAACAGGCGTTGGCGCAGAATGTCGCACTGATTGATTTGCTCGAGCAGCGGCGGCATTAAGGCTTCTATCGTCGTTGATCCCGCTGGGAAGGTCTCAATAATATAAGCTTGTCGGTATTCGCCCTGGCGATACATGGCGTAGTCGGCGCGGCCGTCCTGTTGCCACATTTTGAATTCGGCGCGCATTCGATAGTTAAGGGGGCTTGAGGTATAGGTCTCGAGTGGCGGTAGCTCAAGCCCCTGGAAACGGGCCTGCAGGCCGGCCACCTTTTCTTGCAACTGTTGGTCGTAGGAAGTGGGGTCGATATCAGTCACAGAGGCTCCCGCAAAACGGCTATTATAACCTTAATTGGCGGGCTTAAGATGAGTTGTGACAGCTAGCAAACCGTGGGGTCGAGTAAATGATTAGTACATTGTCAGTTGAGGTTGAGCGGCAGGGCTTGCTCGATATTAGCGCTGTGCTTAGCGACCTAGTAAGGCAGTCTGATTTAGACGAGGGGCTGTGTACCCTCTTTATTCAACACACCTCGGCAAGCCTGCTGATACAGGAAAGCTACGACCCCTCCGCGCGCAGAGATCTCGAAAACTGGCTTAATCGTCTGGTGCCAGAGAACGACCCGCTTTACACCCACACTCTTGAAGGCCCCGATGATATGCCGGCGCACATTAAAGCGGCGCTGACGGCAAGTAGTGTGTCGATCCCGGTGATAGCGGGTGAGCTGGCGCTGGGCACCTGGCAGGGCATTTATCTCTGGGAGCATCGCCATCAGCCGGGTAGGCGGCGGGTAATTGTCCACTTGACGTAGGGGTGCAGGGCTTGTTATTGGGGTTACCCGTTGGTTCTTGTGCTTATCGAAGACTAGCGACATAATCGACTGAGTTTGGCGACATCGTTTGGTACAGCTTGAACCAAACGTTTTACGCGAGATGATTCGTCCTTTAGAAAAGGATTGCACAGGCAGCTTGATATTACGGCCTGGCAGGGTGAATAACTATAACCATTAATTGATACATGGGAGATCAGCATGGCTTACCAACGGCCGGAATTTAAAGAACAGTACGAAAATTACATTGGCGGCGAGTGGGTGGCCCCGATTGATGGCAAATATTTTGATAATACCTCGCCTGTTGATGCCAGCTTTATTGCTCGTATCCCTCAGTCGAATGCTAAAGATGTCGACCTGGCTGTAGAGAAGGCCTGGGAAGCTGCCGCAACGTTTAGCAAGAGTTCCCCCGCCGAACGCAGCATGCTGATGTTCCGCATTGCCGATCGCATGGAAGAGAATATCGAAAAGTTGGCGATGGCAGAAACCTGCGACAACGGCAAGGGTATGCGAGAGACCTTAGGTGCTGACCTGCCCCTGGTGATCGATCAGTTCCGCTATTTTGGCGGTTGTATACGCACGGAAGCCGGCAGCGTAACCAATATTGATGCCGATACCGTATCGATGGAAGTGCACGAGCCGCTGGGTGTGGTTGCTCAAATTATTCCCTGGAACTTTCCTCTGTTAATGGCCGCCTGGAAAATAGCCCCGGCGCTGGCAGCTGGCAACTGTGTTGTTATCAAGCCCGCCGAACAAACTCCGGCCTCCATACTGGTGTTGATGGAAGTTATTGGTGACCTCTTGCAGCCTGGGATACTCAACGTGGTAAATGGCTTTGGCGCCGAGTGTGGCAAGCCCCTGGCCTCCCATCCGGATGTTAAGAAAGTGGCCTTTACCGGTGAGACCAGCACCGGCCGTTTGATTATGCAATACGCGGCTGAAAATATTATCCCCGCCACTACCGAGCTCGGTGGTAAGTCGCCGAACGTCTTTTTTGAAAGCGTCATGGACGAAGATGACGAGTTCCTCGACAAGGCCATCGAAGGTCTGGTGTTGTTTGCCCTCAATCAAGGCCAGGTGTGCACCTGCCCATCGCGCGCCTTAATTCAGGAAAGTATTTACGACAAGTTTATGGAGAAATGCCTGGCTCGGGTTGAGGCCATCACTCGGGGTGACCCCTATGAGCTGAGCACAATGATGAGTGCCCAGGCCTCCAATGATCAATACGAAAAAATCATGAGCTATATTGATATTGGTAAGCAGGAGGGTGCAGAAGTACTCACTGGTGGCTCTGCGTATAAAAATGAGCAGTACCCCGATGGCTACTACATCGAGCCCACGGTCTTTAAAGGCCACAATAAAATGCGTATTTTTCAGGAGGAGATTTTCGGGCCAGTACTGGCAGTCACTACCTTTAAAGATGAAGATGAAGCCCTGGAAATTGCCAACGATACTCAGTTCGGTTTGGGTTCAGCTGTTTGGTCCCGCGATATGCACCAGGTGCATAAAATGAGTCGCGGTATTCAGGCGGGTCGGGTTTGGGTCAACTGCTATCACGTTTACCCAGCGGGTGCTTCCTTCGGTGGTTACAAGAATTCTGGCATTGGCCGGGAAAATCACGCGATGATGTTGAACAGTTATCGCCACACTAAAAATGTGCTGATTTCCTATAATAAAAATAAGCTGGGCTTTTTCTAAGCAGCTTTTAAGCCCGGCTCGGCATTATGTCGAGTCGAGTTGTTGAACAACAGGAGGCTTACCATGCCCGTTGAACGAGTGAGTGTGACAGAGGCTGCGGCCAAAGTGATTGATCGTTTGCGTAGCGAGCACGGTGAGCTGATGTTCCACCTCAGCGGTGGTTGTTGCGATGGCTCTTCGCCAATGTGCTATCCCCTCGGTGAGTTTCGCCTCGGTGGTCGCGATCTCTATTTGGGTGATATCCACGGCTGTGGCTTTTACATGCACGCCGATCAGTTTGAATACTATAAAAATAGCCATACCACCGTCGATGTCGTCGAAGGACGGGGTTCCAGCTTCTCTCTTGAAATCCCTCTCGGCCTACGCTTTCTTATTCGCACACATATTTTTAGTGATGAAGAACTGGCGGATGTACGTCCGGTAGAAGCGGCGAATTAAATTACCGTAATTCGTTTGACATAATCTGTCATTATTTTTTGAAAGAAAGGGGGTCTTGCTTGCTCAAGGCTAGATCAACTTGTGCCGGACAAAAAGAACAAGCCTACATTGGTTTTATAATTCCTTCGCGACTGTTTCGCTGGCGTGTTCTTGTCACTGTTTTTTCACTTCTGTGGAGTTGCCTCGCGATTAGCGACTCACCAGTTCCTGGGGATGGGCAAAAAACAAGTATTCATCAGGCGACTTTTTATGTGGAAGAGGGTGGTGAACCCCTTAGTTTGGATGCAGCAACTAAGCTGTTTCAAAGTGGGGCTTTTAGCGACGCGAGCTTGCCACTAAGTCTTGGCATTGGTGCAAAGCCTGTGTGGATTCGCTTTGACTTTAGTCATGCAAAAAACACTGACTTGTCTAAACGCCTTTCTATTCACACCTCGTGGCTCGACAAACTAAACGTCTACTTTCTGCATGATGGGCAGATGACCCAGGATTACCGTGTTGGCGATAGCTTCGTTTATTCTCAAAGACCCCTACCGAGCCGCTATTTTGTTTTTGAGCACGATTTTCCTCCTGGGATAAGTACAGTCTTTATTCGCGCTGAAACGCCAGACCCAATGCTACTGCCCATTTATCTAGAGGATATAGAAGAGGCAAGCGCGGCTCAGACCTTTGAAAATTACAGCTATGGGTTTATCTACGGCGGTATGTTTACCCTGCTGGCCTATAATTTGATGATTTTCTTCAGTCTAAAAAACACTCGGTATTTTTACTACAGTCTCTATATTACCGCTTTTTTGGCCACTAATATGGCGTATACCGGGCACGGTTTTATGTGGCTCTGGCCCAACTCACCGCATTGGCAGGCGTGGTCGAACCCGGTGTTGATGCTGCTGTTTTCCCTCTCTGGACTTTTGTTTGCAACGCGTTTTCTCAATACCAAAGAGTCCTTGCCAAAGCTCCACCGTGTTGTTGTATTAATTGGTGCTGGTTTTCTCTTCGCAGAATTACTTGCTATCGGTATGGGGAGCCAGGTGTCAGCCTTGTTGCTTTCATTTTCACTGGTGTTCGTGTTTTCTGTACTCATGGTGCTGTTGGGTGGCGTGGCATTTTTTAAGGGCAATCAATCGGCCAAATATTTCCTCTTTGGGTCCATTACTCATGTCACAGCCTCTTCTGTCACGGCCATGGTGGTATGGGGCTTTATTCCCTATAGCACAGTGGCTTATCGTGCCGTTGAATATGGCATGACGCTCGATGCCATATTGCTGGCGATGGCGCTGGCTGACAAATTTCGCATTGTTCAGGAAGAAAAACTGCTGGCTGAAACCTTATCGAAACTGGACCCCTTAACGTCGATTAACAATCGACGGGCATTTTATGAGTTGGTAAAACCCATCTGGGATGTGGGCTTGCGTAAAGATAGACCGATGTCGGTAATTTTGTTGGATGTGGACAGATTTAAAGGTATCAATGATCGCTTTGGTCATACTCAGGGTGACGAAATTTTGGTGCAAATCGCCGAGGTATTGAGTACAGAGATCAGATCGGGTGATATTCTGGCACGCTGGGGCGGCGAGGAATTTGTTATTTTTTTACCCGAAACCCCGTGTGCTACGGCTTTTACCATTGCTGAACGGCTGCGGGAAAAGATGGAAACTATGGTCTTGCCAGCCCCTCTGCAAGGCTTGAGCCTGACAGTAAGTCTCGGCGTTGCTGAACATGACCAAGGAAATAAGTCCCTCGATGAATTGATCTCGGCCGCCGATAAATATCTCTATCAGGCGAAAGATGCGGGGCGCAATCGGGTTCGTGGTGGATTACTCTCTGAGTTCCCTCTCAACAATACTTTGAATGAAGCAAGAGCTTAAATACAGGAGGACAAAAAATGGCTTCTACCAAACTGGATAAACATCTCGCCGAACAGCGGGCTTATATTGCCAAACGTGAAAAGGGTTATCGAGAAAAATCGTTAAAACTCTACCCCTGGATTTGTGGCCGCTGCACCCGCGAATTTACTCGAGCTAATCTGAGTGAGCTGACTGTTCACCACCGCGACCACAATCACGACAACAACCCCTCTGATGGCAGCAACTGGGAGTTGCTGTGTATTTACTGCCACGATGAAGAACACACCAAGTTTGTCGATTTTATTCGCTACGGTAGTACTGAAGAGAGTGAGGTCACAGCGGCGACCTTTAGCCCTTTTGCCGATTTAAAAGAGCGCATGAAGCAGGGTAAATAAAGGCGTGGTTTGAATTATTTATGATTTTATAGGGCAGGCAAAATGGATGAGTCAGAACCTCTACTGAAAGGCATCAAAGTACTCGAGATAGCGACCTATATTTTTGGCCCCGGCAGTGCTGCCATCCTCTCGGATTTCGGTGCAGATGTAATTAAAATTGAGGCGCCGGGGCGCGGTGATCCGCTACGCTATGCCCATAAAGCGCCACCCTTTATGCCCCTTGAATTCGGCTATATATGGCAACAGGACAATCGCAATAAACGCAGCATTGGTCTCGATATGAAATCGGCTGAAGGCCGAGAGATTTTATTAAAGCTGGTGAGAGAGGCAGATATATTAATCACCAACTTTCCCCCCGATGTACTGGAACGGCTAAAGATCCGTTATGAAGATCTCGCCCCCGAAAACGAAGGCTTAATCTATGGGCAAATCACCGGCTTTGGTGAAAAAGGCCCCGAGGCCAGCGCGCCGGGTTTTGATGCCACTGCCTATTGGGCGCGCTCGGGTTTAATGGATACTGTTCACACAGCCAACAGCGAGCCCTGTATGTCCTCACCGGGCATGGGTGATCACCCCAGTGCCATGACGATGTACGCGGCCATTATGACCGGCCTTTATAAAAGAACGCGCACCGGGCGCGGTGGCAAGGTGCACAGCAGCTTGTTGGCCAACGGCCTGTGGACGGCATCTAGTTCGCTGTCATGCCTACTGGCAGGTGGCGGTGCCGTCGAAAACCCGAGTTTGAATCAGCCAACTAATGCCTTATTAAATCACTATCAAACCCGTGATGGGCGCTGGTTGCTACTTGTACTTTTACATCAAAACAAACACTGGGCAAATTTACTCAAGGCTTTAGAGCGAGATGACTTGCTTAACGATTCTCGCTTCCTCGATATTAAGCAACGCAATGACAACGCTAAATCACTCGCCCCTATCCTGGCAGAGACATTTAAAACCAGAGATTTGCATGATTGGCGTGAGCGCTTGCAGGCGCAGAAATTAACCTTCAGCGTATTAGCCACTATGGAGGAGGTGATTGATGATCCCCAGGTGCTGGCCAACGATATGCTGATAGATGTCGAAGGCCATAATTTTGGTCGTGGTCAGGCGGTGAATAGCCCTTTCTGGGTAGAGGGATCCGACAAAGTGCCCGCCCATATTGGCCCAGAACCGGGTGCCAGTGGCCCCGATATATTGCGTGACTTGGGTTATAGCGAAGAGAGTATCGAGCAGTTAAGCAGCAAAAAAATTATCTAATAATATTGTTTCGTTTCAACGTACTAGCTTTTACGCCTTGTTATAAGCAGTTTTCTGGCCTCGGCAGACCGGCAATTTTACTTGCCACCCGCGCCGGGCTGGGTGGAAATAATTGCATTAAATAAATACTGCGACCCTTTTCCTTGCCCAGTTGCTGGGCGATGTATTTAACCAGGGGGCGCATGGGGGGCGATAGCTCGAAGCGCTGGTGGAATTCTTTCAATAGATAAATGATTTCCCAGTGGGCTTCGCTGAGCTCGATGTTTTCACTGGCGGCCAGCTGCTGGGCGGCTTGTTCGGACCAGTCGCCGAGGTGCTGTAGATGGCCGTCGCTATCCAGTATTAAAGCCTTGTCCACTATCTTTAATACCAGCTCTGTATGGCAGAGGCTTCTGCGGCAAGGGCGACAAAGCCAGCATCGTCTACTACTGTAACTGCGGGTAGTAGAGCGGATTCGGCGAGCCCCCGTGCTTCGCAGTCGGCCTGCAGCACATAAAAGCGTGTGCCACTGGCGCTGAGTTGCTTGATGTTTTTTATATGGGCGAGTTCGCTGGGTGAATTATCCAGCGCCCCGTAAACACCATTTTCAATCAACAGTACGGCGTCGTTTGGGCTAACTACTGCCAGGCAGTCGCCAAGGGCGCTGTTGTCAAAGGCTGATTTATTAACTGTGTGTAACAAAATTAAAAGCTCAAAATACGTTTGCTAGAGGCGAGAAGGGTTTGCACGTGGGTGTGGTTAATAATTTTGCCGGCATTAATATCAGCGCCTGTCAGGTTGCGCTGCTTGAGGGAATCTTCATCCACCCAAATAGCATCAACGTCATAAAGAGGCAGGGCGCTGGCCATGGCGGCCTGGTTTTTACAGTCTATTGCGCTGCTGTTTTGCGGCTCCAATAGTTGCCAGACCCCCTCATTAATATAGAGCACGCTCGTTTTGGCACCCATAGCACCACAGGCGAGCGCGGCTTCCAGGCCCTCTCTTGCCAGAGCGTTGCCGTAGGGGGCGTGGCGGAACACCAGCAGAATGTCTTTGTCTTCTGGCTTGTCAGTTGACTCGTTTTCAGTTGACTCGTTTGTAGACGGCTTATCCAAAAGTAATCATCCGGTCAGCGCTGAGGCTGGCGTCGACCAGCTGTCCCAGGCCGGATACCTCGTGGTCGGCACTTAGGTTGCTACCTGCTTTGCCGAGTCTTTGCGCTTCTTGTTCGTTGAGCACCCCGCGCCGTGTGGCTGCTGCGATGCACACCACAGAGTCGAGCTGGTGTTGCTCGATTAGCTCGCTCCACTGCTGGGGCAGGTTGTTTTCATCTTGCGTAGTGCTCACCAGAGCGGAGGCATTGTGTACCCCGTCGTGGTAGAAAAACAGCCGGTAAATACCGTGCCCACCAGAGAGTGCGGCACGGGCAAAGCGCAGCGCGCTGGCCGATGCTTGGGTGCTATAGGGTGGGCCTAAGATGAGTAGTGCAAAGTTCATAGGGTTTGTTGCTTGTTATTTGGTAAGCAGCTTTGCGAGCGCTGGTTGCGGGGTATTCTAACAAATCCTGTAAACAGATTTATTCTGACATACGGCCGGGTTAAACTTTACTCTGCCGTACTGTGTTATGGACTACAAGGAATGAGAAATAGAAAGCGATGGCTGATCAGGGTGTAGAGCAAATATCGGACGATGGTGGAGCCTCCTCTCGCCGGCACGGTGCCGAGAGTGAATTGCTGCTCAGTGAGGATGCCTTGCGAGAGGCCCTGATTGACAAGGCTTTGCTCAACGCGATGGATTTTGCCCGTGCCCAGCGCGTGCACAGTGAAAATACCGATGAATCTTTGGTCGCACTACTGGTGCGTCTGGGCATGGTCTCCGAACGCGCCATGGCTGAGGTTCAGGCTGACATTACTGGGTTGTCTTTACTCAAGGCCGACGACTATCCCCAGCAGGCTGTTGAAACCAGCCTCGCGCTACGCTTTATGAAAGACCAGTGTTTACTACCCCTGGCAATGACGGGCAACACTCTGGAGTTGGCCCTTGCCGATGTCAGTAATCTTTACAGCCTGCGCGCCGTCGCGATGGCTTGCCACTGTGAATTGAAATTGAGTGTCGGCTTAGCGCCTGATATTCAGGCGGCGATTGAGCGGCTCTACGAGCAAGCGCAGAGCAGTGGTGACGAAAGTGTCGACCACGAGGCCGGTTTTTCTGCCGTCGATGTTGCCAAGCTGAGAGATATGGCCAGCGAGGCACCGGTGATTCGCCTCGTCAATCAAATTATTCAGCGCGCTGTCGACAGCCGCGCCTCCGATATTCACGTCGAACCCTTTGAGCACAATTTAAAAATCCGCAATCGCATCGACGGCGTGCTGCGCGACGAGCCATCGCCACCGCGTGAGATCGCCCCGGCGGTGATCTCTCGGATTAAAATTATGGCCGACCTCGATATCGCCGAGCGCCGCTTGCCCCAGGATGGTCGCATTAATGTCCGCGTGCAGGGGCAGGAACTCGATGTGCGGGTATCGACCGTGCCCACCATGTATGGCGAAAGCGTCGTAATGCGCTTGTTACAGCGCGACAGCGTCACTCTCGATTTTGACAGCCTCGGCTTTACCCCCGAGCAGCGCGCTCGCCTGCAAAAAGAATTGAGCATGACCCACGGCATGGTGATTGTTACCGGCCCCACCGGCAGTGGTAAAACCACCACGCTTTACACGGCACTGAATTCGCTGAATACCGAACAGCGCAAAGTCATCACCGTCGAAGACCCGGTTGAATACAACCTGGAGGGCATTAACCAGATCCAGGTCAATGCCTCCATCGGGCTCGATTTTGCCAGCGCCCTGCGCTCCATTGTGCGCCAGGATCCCGACGTGATTATGGTCGGCGAAATGCGTGATTTAGAGACGGCGCGCATCTGTGTGCAATCCGCGTTAACGGGCCACCTGGTCTTGTCGACCCTGCATACCAACGATGCAGCGGGTAGTGTCACCCGCCTGCTGGAAATGGGCACCGAGGATTATTTGCTCAACTCGACCTTGAATGTCGTGCTTGCCCAGCGTTTGGTGCGCCTGCTTTGCCAGCACTGTAAGCAGCCCTATGAGGCCGAGGCACGGATTTTTGACGAGTTCGACCTGCAGCGTATCTTGCCCGCCGGTCAGTCGTTGAACCTGCATAAAGCGGTGGGTTGTGAGCACTGTTCCAACACTGGCTATCGTGGCAGGGTGGGCATTATTGAAATTCTCACCATCAGCGACAAAATCCGCAGCCTTATCCTGCGCCATGCCAGTGCCGGTGAAATTGAAGCCACGGCACGGGAGGAGGGCATGACCACCATGTTTGAAGATGGTTGCCTGAAAGCCACTCAGGGTCTCACCACGCTCGAAGAGGTGGCGCGCGTGATACAGGAAGGCTAATGCCCCAATTCGACTATCGAGCTGTCAATGCCCAGGGCGAATTGACCAGCGGGCAAATGAGCGGGGCCACCGAGGCCGCTGTTATTGCGCAACTACAGGCCATGGGCCTGATACCAATTTCCGCCCAGCTGCAACAGGGTGGCGGGCGCTCGAGTGGCAGAGCCTTTCTATCGCTGCGCAAACCTTCCCTCGGCCACAAAGATATTGGCGATTTTACGCGCCAGTTGTCGACTCTGGTGGGTGCCGGTCTATCTCTGGATCGCAGTCTCGAAATTATCGGTGGGGTTTCATCCCAGCCGCTGATGATCGAGCTCATCGCCGAGCTGCAAGCGGCGGTGCGCGGCGGCCAGTCCCTGTCCGAAGCCCTGGCTGAGCAGCCGCAATTATTTGCCAGCTTTTATATCAACTTCGTGCGCGCCGCAGAGCTGTCCGGTGATTTGGCTAAAAACCTGATGGAGCTATCGACCTATCTCGATAAGTCTCGCGTGCTGCGCGAACAACTTAAGTCAGCATTAATGTATCCGCTAATATTGGTGGGCGTGACACTGTTGTCGCTGGGCATTATCGTGATATTTGTGCTGCCTGAATTCGCCGCCTTGTTTGAAGATATGGATGCCCCTCTACCCGCATCAACGGCCTTCGTGCTTGGTGTCTCTAACTTTCTGCGCGACTACGCTTTGCTAATTGTCCTGGTGATTGGTCTGGCTGTGGCCTACGTGCGAAAAAAACAGCGCGACCCCGACTGGCTCTACCAGCGGGACGAGCGCTTGCTGCAATTCTCGCTGCTCAGTGATTTGATTAAGAAAGTGAATATGGCGCGCTTTAGTCGTAGCCTCGGCACCTTGTTGGGCGGTGGCGTGGCTCTACTTCCCGCTATTTCTGTGGCAAAAGAAAGTATGCAAAACAGGGTGTTATTGCAGAAGCTTAATGATGCTTCGAGTATTTTGCGCGACGGGGGAGGGCTCGCAGAGCCACTATTGCAAGCCGGTGTCTTCCCCGAATTTGCCCTGCAAATGATCCAGGTGGGCGAGGAGACCGGCCAGCTCGACAAAATGTTGTTACGGGTTGCCGACATTTATGACGACGAAGTGGCCACCGCTAGCCAGCGGCTGTTATCGATACTCGAGCCAGTGATGATTATCGGTTTGGGCATCGTGATTGGCGGCATTATTATGTCCATATTGGTCGCCATACTGGGGATTAATGACCTGCCAATGTAGTGGCTAAAATGGCGGTTTTTTGAGTGGTATTTAAATTAAGTTAATTCTGTAACTTATTGAAATTAAAATAAAGGATGGTTATGTTTCACGTGTTTGATCGCCGTGTTAGCGGATGCGAAAGAAGAGGGCGGCAAGAGGGATTTACCCTGCTCGAGTTACTTGTGGTGCTGGTGATATTGGGCTTTTTGGCAAGTCTGGTTGGCCCGCAAGTGTTGAAGCAGATTGGCGGTTCAAAGACCAAGGCGGCCATCCTGCAAATTGAAGAGTTTTCTACGGCCCTCGATCTCTATCACCTCGACAGTGGCCGCTACCCAAGTACCGCCGATGGCCTAAAATCGCTGATTGAGAAACCGGCGTCGGCACGCATTTGGAACGGCCCCTACCTGAAGAAAAAAGTCATCCGCGACGATCCCTGGGGCAACCCCTATCTTTATGCTTCGCCGGGTGAGTACAGTGACTTCGACCTCTTTTCTTTGGGCCGTGATGGCCGCGAGGGTGGTGAGGGTGAAGACGCCGATGTGCTGAGCTGGGAATAGCGGCCCTAGTCATTGAGCCATTGGCAAGGAATGTATCTCGATATGCCTAAGCTAGTATGCGTCGTTCGTTAAATACGTCTGGCTTATGTCAGCGCCTTTCATCGCGGGTTCGACAGACGGGTTTTACCCTGCTGGAGTTAATCGTGGTGTTGGTGCTGCTGGGTATTATCGCCGTGCTGGTTGCCCCTGGGCTCGGCGGTAGTTTAGAAAATGCCAAGCTCAAAACGGCGAGTCGCGAGCTTCTTGCCACTTTGCGAGTACAGCGCAGTGAAGCGATTGCCCAGGGCAGAGTTATTACTTTGCGCTTTGCCGGTGATGAGTTGAGCTACCGTATTGATGGTGAGTCGGTGAGCCTGGCTGAAGGCTTGAGTGTCGTCTACCAGGCCGCCACAGGCGCTGCGAGTCAGGGCGTTGAGGGCTCGGCCCTTCCCGGCACAGGCAACAATGATCTGGCCTTTTATCCCGATGGCAGTTCCTCTGGCGCCTTACTACAGCTGAGTCTGGGCGAGGGCCTGCGCTATATTCGCATCGACTGGCTCACCGGGGCTGTGAGTTTGCTCGACAGCCTCGAGCTGGCCTCTACTGTTGAGCCGGAGCCACTGTGACCACTCGCCATCAGCCATTAGCTGGCAAGCTCGCAGTGCCTGTCCGTGCCAACAAAGCCCGCGGCTTTACGCTGCTCGAGGTGGTCGTTGCCCTGTCCATTCTGGTCATTTGCATGACTGTGATTATGCGGATTTTGGCAGGCTCCAGCCGGGTGGCCGCCGTTAGCAGTGACTACTACAGCGCCCTGCAAATTGCCGAATCGAAGATGGCGGAACTCCGCGTGTTGAAAGGCTCGGCTGCCTACATTGATACGGGCAGTGTTGATAGCGGCAGTGGCACAGACTTTGACTGGGTTGTGGAGGCGCGTCCCTATCGCAGTCGTGCCGATGATCCGGTGTTACCGGCGGATATTGCCGAGCACCCGCTGGCGGCTTACCAGCTGTTTCAACTTGAGGTCACCGTGTTCTGGGGTAACTTACATAAGCGCGAGTATCAGCTCACCAGTTTGCAGCTCAGAGCCAGGGATGAGACCGCGCTGTGAAGACCATCGGCAAAGCCAGTCATAGCCGCGGCTTTACGTTAGTCGAACTGCAGATCGCCATTGTTATTATGGCGATGATTTCACTCTTGCTACTTGGCGCTCTGCGTCTGACCTCCCAGACCTGGAGCAAAGTCAGCGCCCGGCAAGATGCGGCCGAGCAGCAGTTTCTGCTCAGCCAACTACTGCGACGGCATTTAAGTAATGCGCGCTTTTTCAAAGTCAGACTCAGCTCCGGTGAAACGGTTGACACCTTTATGGGTGGGCAGGAGTACCTGCACTATGTTGCCCCCTTCCCTCGATTTATCAATGACGGTGAGCTGTATTGGTGGACACTGAAAATTGCCTGGGATGAAAGTCATCAGCAAGAGGTCTTATTACTCGATTACCAGCCCTTCAATAGCAGTGCCAGTGTTACCTGGGACGGCGATGCAACTACTTTTATCGAGGGCCAGCCGAGTCAGCGACTGGTGCTAGAGCCAAACATCGACCAGCTGTCTCTGGCTTATTATGGTGATATTAGTGGTAGTAGCGGTGCCGCCAGTGGCGGGGAAGAGGCCTGGTATAAAGAATGGCCCGCTGGGGATTTGTCCGTTTCTGCGGTGCCACGCTTGATCAGCGTGAAAGTAACCCGCGATGACCCCGAGGTTTATCAACTGTGGCCAGAAATTGTACTGGGGCTGAACTATGCCGGTGATGTATCCGCTACGAATACCGATAGTTTGAAAGAGCGTGTGTTTTGAGTGGGCGTGGGCTCGTACAAGAGCGGGGTTCTTTGCCCATAGGCTGTTTAAATCAAAACTCAGCACATCAACTAGAACAGCAACAAAAAAAGCAGCAGCGGGGCGTGGCGCTGATACTGGTACTATGGTTCATTGTCCTACTTGGCGTATTGGCGCTGGGCCTGTCGAAAGTCAGCCGCAATAATGCGTTGATTGCTCGCCAGTTAAGTGGCGTAACTCAGGCGCGGCATCTGGCAGAGGGCGGTGCGCAAGTTGTATTGGCGAACTTGCTAATGGCCAGTGATGAGGAGCGCCTACTGGGTGATGGTGAGGAATTTGTGCTGTCATTTGAGCAGGGTAAAGTAGAGCTTTTGCTTTACAACGAAAGTGGCAAAATCAATATTAATCAGGCGAGCGAAGCACTATTGGTACGCTTGTTTACAGCCTATGAGGTGCCCCTGGAACAAAGTGAAGCTCTGGCGGGAGCGATTGCCGACTGGCGTGATGAAGACGATCTGGTTCGTCTACACGGTGCGGAGGATGAAGATTACTTCGCCGCAGGTTTGGCCTACGGTGCCGCCGATAGGGCTTTTACCAGCGTTAGTGAGTTACACAAAGTACTGGGCATGGAGGACAATATTTATCAGCAGATTGAAGCTGACGTGACAATTTATTCTAAAAGCCCTGGGGTTAACCCCAAAGTCGCGCCCCTGAGTGTCTTGTTGGCGATTAGTGATCTCGACCCCAGCGCTCTTCAACACTATATTGAAGAGCGCCGCCGTACCCATCGCGCGGGCTTGCCGATGCCGCCCGCGCCGTTGATTGAACAGAGTTTTTTGGCCAGTGACGAGGGTGACATCTTCAGCTTGTCGGCATTAGCGACAACGACTCAGGGTAGCGCCGGAGGGCAGAGTGTGGTTTTTGAATTAATTGAAAAGGCGGGAAAAACAAGTGTCAAAAGGCTTTATTCACAGCCCTATTTACAGTCCCATGCTTTGCGGGCAGATCGTCAGCAAGGGCAAAAACGAACAGAGAAATTCGACATGAGCGTAGAAGAAAGATAAGTATGGCCGGATTTATTCCCACCCACCGCCAGCAACAGTTTTTGCGAGCCAGCAGCGAATTTTTTAATTGGTGGCTGGCTGAGCTGGTTCAGTTATTGCCCCAAAAATGGCGCACGGGCTTATTGGGTCAACAGGCCCTATGTCGGCTTAGTCTTGAGCGCGATCGTTTGCAGCTGGTACTGCAAACCCAGGGTCGAGAGACTGTTTTGGGCAGCTGTTATTTGTCCCCATTGCCGGGTTTGTTAGAGGATTTCTCGGCACCTGGTGACGATGCAGCGGTATCGACAAAACAAGAACTGCTGAATAATATCGCTGCACTGGATAGCCAGTCTCGCGGGCGGGTTGTTTTAGAGCTGGCCGATGATTACTTATTAGTCCGCGATATTACTTTACCGCTGGTCAGCGATGGCGATATCGCCAGTGTACTGGCCCATGAGATTGATCGACTCAGCCCCTTTGAAAAAGACAAGGTGTGTTACGGCTATGAGCTTCTGCAAAAAAATCAGCAGACCGGCAAACTTCGTCTGCGTTTAATTTGTCTCGAAAGAGCCGTACTTGAAAGCTTACTTGCGCAGTGTGGCGAGCTAGGCCTGGGGGTGGTGCAAGTACAAGGTAAAACAGATTCTTCGGGGGGCGAAACTTTTTGCGAAACCCTGAACCTTTTACCGGCCGATCAACGACCAGCCAAAGAAAAGCTCTGGAATGGTGCCAATCAGGCGCTGGCAGGCCTGGCCCTGGTTTTATTGCTGGCGGTATTGATGCTGCCACTGTGGCACTACGAAAATCAGATCGACCACTTGAGTGAAGAGGTCGATGCTTTGCTAGAACAAAGCAAAGTGGTTAGAGCCAAACAGACACGCCTGGTGGGTGCGCTGGATATACGAGATGCCCTGGTTGAGAGAAAAAACAAAGAGCTTGAAAAAATAATTATTTTGCATAATTTAGCTCAGGTTATTCCCGATAATACCTGGCTGACGCGAGTCACCATTCGAAATTCGGCACTGGAAATAGAGGGTGAATCAGCGAAATCATCTGACCTTATTGAAAAGCTTGAGTCACAGGCGGCTTTTTATCAGGTTGAATTCGCCTCGTCGGTAACGCGCAACACCCGCACCGCCAAGGAGCGCTTCCAGATTAAAATGCGTCTGTCTGACAAGCCAGAGGCGCTGCCCAATAACAATGCATCTGCTCTCGCCCCCAATGCTGAGCAGCAAGTTATGCTGGGGGCTAGCGTCGATGAATGAGCTACCTTTGTCCCTGCGTCGCCTTATTGCCGTTAGCTTACTGCTGCTGTTATTAGCTGTACTCGGCATTTATGGGGTGGCACCGTGGTTTGAGCATATTCAGCAGCGACAGACACGCGTAGAAATGTTGCAGCGGCAATTGCTGGGTAATCAAACCCTGCTCGCCAATGAAAGTGTGATTGACGATGAATTAGCGCGCATCGAACTGTTGGGTGGTGAGCAAGCGCTATTGTTTTCGTCGCCTAAGCCCGCCCTTGCTGCCGCTGATTTGCGTGAGCTTATTGGTGATGTCGTGGCCGATAGTGGTGGCCAGCTGGTTAGCGTGCAGGAATATGAAGCGGATAATTTGCCGGGTACTCGGGCGATTGGTTTACGGGCACATTTAACCGGAGAAGCGCAGAATTTGAGCGATATTCTCTATGCCCTGGAAACAGCTCGGCCAGCTATTTTTATTGATAAATTGACGGTGTCGACAAGTCGACGCAGCACAGCTCGCAATAGCCGTCGGTTACGTGCTCGCCCCAATTCAAACCTGGCGAGACGTAATAGTCTGGATATTCGTCTCGACCTCAGTGCTTACATTGTGGCGGGGCTATGAATAGACAGTTCTGGTTAGCCTCGACCCCACTGGGCACTGCTTTGCGCCTTAGCGTTACTCTCTTGTCACTGCTGCTGTTTATTGAGCTAGTGCTTTTTTTAATGGCGGGAGGGCCGGACGAGCAACAGGCTGGCGCTTCGCCACCGAGCTTCGAATTGCTCAACCCGACAAAATTAGCGCCACTCAGTACCTATGAGGAGTTGGTGCGACGTACTTTGTTCAGCGCCGATAGAAAACCCAAAGAGTCAGCCCAGCAGTCGACAGCGGCGGTCACTGGCAAGTTCTCCGAGCACTGGCTGCTGGCGGGCGTGGTTAAAAGTGGAGCTGACAGCTACGCCATGTTTAGTGAAAAGCAGGGCCAGAGACACTTAAAGCTGCAAGCCGAGATGCTACTTGATGGCTGGAAAGTCGAAAGTATTAATACTGACCAGGTTGTTTTAATTAAAAATGGTGAGCGCGATACATTGCACTTACTGGTTAGCGAGCCAGTGAGAAAACCGAAAAGAGTAAACCGCAAGCAAGCGAGGTCAGCGCCTGGAGCAGGCGACAATACACTACAGAAAAGAAGGGCGACTCAACAAAAAGCGCGACAGCCAAGACTGGTGAAACCAGCAGGGCAAACTCAGGTCGAGCGCCTTTAAAATAGCAGGGTGAATTATGGCCTGGTTTAACAATGGGAAAATAAAGACGTGAAAAAATTAATGTGTGCCAGTATTACCATGGCTCGGAGTCAAATTAAATACGGCTTTACAGCTGGCTTGTGCACGATTCTTTTACTTGGCGCCTGTGCTGAGCAGCCCCTTATAGAAAGGGTGGACGAGGAGCTAGTAAAAGAACAACGGTTAAATGAACAGGCAGAACAAGTTTCCCGGGCTGTTATTGACGTTGTTGCACTTGCCGACAAGGGGCAGGTAGTGGCTGATACCCGTCAAGGTGTTGCCGACGGGGGTGCTGGCAGTAATGCTGAAGAGGGGGCGGCGAGCGAGGTTTATCTCGGCAATGGTCGCTTTTTGGCCAAGGGTGTAACGCACAATCTCAACGGCGCCAACGAGGGTGCAGGCGATGTGACCTTAAATTTTGAAAGCTCCCCCATTCGCGAAGTCGTTAAAACCATTCTTGGTGATATCCTCAAACTCAATTACACCATTGACGAGGCTGTCAGTGGCAATGTCTCGATGCGTACTACCCGCCCCATTAGTCACGACGCTTTACTATCGACCCTGGAAAGTTTGCTCCAGGTTAATGGTGCTGTATTAATAAAAAATCGAGATTTTTATGAAATTCTTTCGGTCAGTGATGGCTTGGTGCCCCCTGGTCTGACAGCTTCTACTCGTCTGGATGCCACTAAAGGTTATCAGGTGTTGGTTGTGCCTCTGCAATATATTGGCGCAGGGCAAATGAATAAAATTATTGAAACCGTAAAGACCAAAAAATCTAAAGTCGTGGTCGATGACTACCGCAATATTTTATTATTGGTGGGCCCCCATGGTGAGTTGGCCAATATTCGTCAGACGATTGGTGTTTTTGATGTCGACCAATTGCAGGGTAAATCGGTTGGCTTTTTTCGTCTCGAAAATGTGGATGCAGTCACTATCCTCAGCGAGCTGGAGCTTATTTTCGGCGATAGTTCTGAGGGCCCTCTGGCGGGTTTGGTCGAATTTATCGAGGTGGAGCGACTCAATGCGATTCTTGTCATCAGCGCTCAAAAACAGTATTTACAAAGGGCTGAAACCTGGATTCGTCGGCTCGACCAGGCAGAGAATATCAACGGTGCCAATATGTATGTGTATCACGTACAAAATGGTAAGGCCGAAAACTTAGCAGACATACTCAGCCAGTTGTTTGACACTAGACGCAAGGCAGACCTTAGTCGGTCGGTGCGCGAGGGAAGTCGGGCGAGTGTGGGTAATACTAAAAATGGCGAAAAAAAGTCGAGCGCAAAAATACAGAAAAGCCAGAACAGGGGTATTCTCGATGTTGGCGAGGTGAGCATTATTGCCGATGTTGAAAACAATGCCCTGGTTATCTCCTCTACGCCGGGGGACTACAAGGGGATAGAAAAAGCCCTTAAAAAGCTAGATGTACTGCCACTTCAGGTGCTCGTTGAAGCCTCCATTGTCGAAGTGACCCTCGATAATGAATTGCAGTACGGTCTACAGTGGTTTTTCAAAAACCAACATGGCAAGTTTAACGCTGTTGGCGGGCTTAATATCCCCTCTAGCGGCAATGTGCTTGATACGCTAAATGGCGTCTTAAACCCGGCGGACTTTACCTACGCCCTGTTTGATGCTGCGGGTACTCGAGCGGTTCTCAATGCCGTGGCCGGTGATTCTCGCCTCGATGTGTTGTCCTCGCCTTCATTGATGGTACTCGACAACCATACGGCAACGATTCGCGTCGGTGACCAGGTGCCCATTCGCACATCGGAAACCACCAATACCGCTTCTGACGATCTCAATACCACCAGCCAGATTCAATACCGCGATACGGGCGTGACACTTGAGGTAACGCCACGGGTTAATGCGGGTGGCATGGTTGTTATGGACATTACCCAGCGGGTCGATGATGTTAATCAAACCGATTCCTCGGGTATTGATTCACCAACGATTATTCAGCGTGAAATTACCACCAGTGTCGCTGTGCAAAGTGGTGAAACCATCGTCCTTGGTGGTTTAATTCGAGAGAACAAGCAAAGCGCTAACCGAGGTATTCCCTTTTTAAAGGACATTCCCTATGTCGGTTTCGTCTTTGGCGGCAAGGAGAAAACAAAGAGTAAAACGGAACTGGTGGTGATGATTAAACCCGTAGCCGTTGCCAGCAGCAACCAGGCGAGAAGTGTCACAGAAGAATATCGTAAGAAAATGCAGGGTGTCGATTTTAGCTATCTGGATTAGGGTTTTTTATTTTAGATAAAGACTTTAATCCCCGCTAAAATCTGGGTTTACTCCGCTTATTTTTGGTTTCGTACCCACCTGTCAACCCAGGGTTTTGCGCTGATACCGTGGAGGATGATGCTCAGCATTACGGTAAATGAAGCGGTCGTGATAATGGTATCGCCATGGGGTAGATTGATGTTAATTACCATGATAGCAAAGACTATTGTGGCCAGACCTCGGGGGCCAAACCAGCCCAAAAACAACTTGCCCTCAGTGCTGAGCCCCGAGCCCGATAGTGAAATAAAGATGGGCAACATGCGAAGTAGTGTAAGGCTCAGTACGGCATAGCCCAAAATCGGCCAGGTGAAATTGGGCAGGGCTTTTCCAGCAACGGCTGCACCGAATAAAACCCAGGTAATTAATTCAAAGGCATCACCAATGCCTTCTCCAGAACGCAACAAATCTGCACTCTGGCCCTTTAATAGATGACCAAAGAGTAGCCCCCCGCAAAAGGTCGCGATAAAACCGCTGCCGCCCAGAGATTGGGCTGTCGCGAAGGTGGTAATGGCCAGGGCAAAAACCGTTAGTTGTAACCAGTTTGTACTTAACCAACCTTGTTCGCGGGTGAAGCGCAGTAGATAAACACCAAAGGCCGCAAGTATTACACCGACGAGCAAACCAATACCCAGTTCCGTTACCAGATAGCTCAGGGCGAGTTGGTAGCCCGAAGCATGGCTGGCCTTTTCAATAGCAAGTGTTAGCAGGACAAGCAGGATTGGCACGCAAAGGCCATCATTCAGGCCGCTTTCAAAATTGAGACCTTGCCGTAAATTAGCCGGTATTGCCTGTTCCTTCAGGACGGCCTGGCCTAATGCGGCATCTGTGGGGGCCAGAATAGTGGCGAGTATAGCGACCTCTATCACCGACAATTCACTGAGAAATAAGAGCCCAGCACCGAAGCCGAGTAAGAGGGTCAAGGGTAGCCCTATCCCCAGCATACGTATCGGAATCCCTGCCTCGCGGCGTAAAATTTTAAGATCTGCACCCGCAGCATCATTAAAAAGCACCAGTGCCAGGGTGAGCTCTACTAATGTTTTCAGCGTCTCCCTTTGCATTTGCAGGGACAGTAAGTCGAGTACCCGAGGCCCAATCAAGAAGCCAAATAGCACAAAAACGATGGGCCCGCTGACCCACGATTTTTCGACCAATCCTGCAATGCTACTAAACGCGAGTATGGCCCCTGCGATCAGTGCTAGATCAAGATACATATGTGGAAACTTCCTGTTTAAACCCGTTGGTAATTGTTAACCTTACAACGATATGCTTTGAAATGTGATGCTTTTAATTAAGGAGAATAACCATTAGCCCACTAGAGATAAGACCCTCGAGTTACGATTTCACCGAAATTCACGACGCCATGCAGCGCTATGTTGACGACAACCTGGTCAGCGGTCTGTCGGCGGTGATTTTAAAAGGCACCGACGTTGTCGATGTCAAAACCTGGGGCTATATGGATACCGAAAGCCAAACCCCGATGCGTGACGATGCCATCTTTCGCGCCTATTCCAATACCAAAATTGTCACCAGTGCAGCGGCGATGATCCTCTATGACGACGGTGCCTTTGACCTCGATGACCCGGTTGAAAAATACATTCCCCAATTCAAAGATTTAAAAGTATTAAAGAAGGGCGCCAAAGAACTGGACGACACTGAAGCACTGCGGACACCACCGACAATCCGCCACCTGTTTACTCACACCGCCGGCTTTGCCTACGGCCTGTTTATGAGCAACCCGGTGGACAAGGTCTACGTCGACCAACGAATGATGGGTATGGAATCTACCCTGACTGAAATGATCGACAAGCTCGCCAAATTACCCCTGCTCTACCAGCCCGGTGATGAGTGGCAGTACAGCATTAGCATCGACATATTGGCCCGCCTGGTTGAAATTTGGTCGGGTAAGAGTTTTATTGAATTCCTTAAAGAACGCATCTTTACACCCCTGGGCATGGACGACACCGACTTTTCAGTGCCAGAAGAAAAACACCATCGCCTGACATCCCTCTATTCGCCGATAGATTTACGCGACCCCATGGTGCCGGGGCTAAAACCTTGTCCCGACATTATGATTGGCAGCGTACTTGCGCCCAAGAGCTTCCACTCCGGTGGCGGCGGCCTGGTCACCACTATCGCTGACTACACCACCTTTATTCAGATGATTATTAATGGTGGCGAATGGCAGGGGCAGCGCATTCTTTCATCGCAGTCGGTTGAGCTGATGCATACCAATCAGCTGCGCGAGGGCTTGAAAGTAAAAATACCCACCTGGGATATGCCCAATACCGTTTTTGGTCTGGGCTTTGCCATTAAAAATACCCCCGCAGAAGGTGAGCCAGATAGCGCCATCGGCGAATACCACTGGGGCGGAATGGCGGGCACCCACTCGTGGATTTCGCCAAAGGCAGGCGTCAGTGCCCTGATATTCACCCAGCGGGCCTACGGCTTTTGGCACCCCTTTAGCCACGAGTTTAAGCGTCTGGTGTATAAAATCGCCGGCTAGTGTCAGCCACTAAATATCAAATATTGTAACGAACTTAAGAGAAACAACATGTCAAGAGTAGAAAATAAAGTCGCACTGGTAACCGGTGCAGGTTCTGGTTTGGGTCGTTCAAGCGCGCTGCGTCTGGCAGAAGAGGGCGCGCGCGTGGTTGTCACCGACCTCAATGCCGAGGGTGGCGCAGAGACGGTTGCACAAATTACAGCCGCCGGGGGAGACGCTTTTTTCCTTCAGCACAACGTAGCCGAAGAAGAGCAATGGCTCAGCGTACTAGCAGAGGTTGAGAAGCGTTATGGCCAGCTCGATATTCTGGTCAACAATGCGGGCGTGTTTCTGGTGAAACCCATTGCGACGACTAGCCTTGAAGAATTCCGCTGGCAAAATAGTATTAATGTCGAAGGTGTATTTTTGGGGATTAAGTACGGCATCGAGCTAATGGAAAAGTCGGGCGGCGGCTCCATCGTCAATATCTCTTCCATTGCCGGATTGGTCGGCACTGCTGTTTCGCCCGCTTATTGTGGCAGTAAGGGCGCAGTGCGTTTGTTAACTAAAGGCTGCGCGATGGAGTGTGCACAGAAAAAGAACAAGATTCGCATTAACTCCATTCATCCCGGTGGCATGCTCACACCAATGCTTGAAGAGGGGATGGAAGCGCTGGGTGGTGGCGATAAAGTGCGTAAAGGTTTTGAAAACATGGCGCCGATTGGCCATCTAGGCGAAGCCTTAGATATTGCCAATGGTGTTGTCTACCTGGCATCGGAAGAAGCGAAATATATTACCGGCGCCGAGCTGGTTATCGATGGGGGTATTACCGCAGCGTAGTGCTGTTTCTCCCTTCAGCCCCGGTTCACCATTACAAGCATATTTTCAGTAGGTTATGAGTGTGGTGGATGTTGAGGGGGGGGCACCCTATTCAGTACCCTAAGATTTAAGTAAATGCTTGATTGCAAGACCTGAGCCTAGTTCTTTTGTGCCGAATTCTTAAGCCTATGTTTTTGAAATAGAAATAATTTATTGTCCAAGATCAGTAGCCACAGGCTCTTGAACTCGGGTGGTGCTAGCATAAGCTGTTGATCTATATCAGTAGTAAGAACCATGGCCTTAAAATTATTTGTAGATGAAAATATTATGATTGACTCAAATAAAAGGAAAGCTATGCTAACTCTATGTTTTGTAGGCTATTATTGTTGCGCATAATTAGCCGCCCACTTTACAGTGGGTAAATGGATATATGGCCAGTGGCTTTTGAATAAACGATATACGCAGAAATAGGCTAAGCACATAAATCAAGGAGTGTTCTAAGTGGCAGGAAAGAAACCAGAGTTTAAGAATAAGAAGTTTTACTACCGTAGAGCTAAATGGGACAGTCAAGGAAAGCTCAGCCTTCAAAAGCTACTAGAAGATGCACACACAGAACTTGATACAGTTGGAAAAAGGACTTTCGAAGTTGGTTCTGGAGCTGAAATAAGAGGTGCTAATTTTAAGGAAAATGGTGGGCTATACCTTCAAATAGCCTCATACGTTCCAGGCGAAGCAACTTCGATAATTGATAAAGATAAAACCGCAAAAATTTCAAATGTATCAGCTCAGAACGCTCCTAATGGTAAAGATTATTTAGATGGAGATGTGTTTGTTTATATCAATGGAAATCATGTAATACTTTGTCCTTCAGGGGCAAGAGAAACAGTTGTCGAGACTTATATATGGCATATTCTACGAGAGTCTAATCACAAGGATATAGCAAAGACTTTCGAATTAGATAAAGTAGCTAAAGCAAGTAAATTAAAAATGATTCGTGACGAAGGTGTCAAGGAGGTTGATTTAGATACTTCTTTGTATGAGGCAAGTTTGATTCATCTGGATAAAACCAAACCTAAAGTATCAGGTATTAAAAAAGCGGTAGCTGACCAGCTATCGGCTATCTTCGGTAAAGATAAGGAATTAAAGGATATTAAGGAAAAAGAAAATCTCAATCTTAAAATTACAGTTAGGTTTGATGGAAGGGAAGCAATGAAACATCTAAAAGAACCTGATTTTGGAATGGCTGGTAAAAAGCGACTTGAAAGGACAGCTGAGCAAGTTATTTCAGAGCTTGAGAAGGATTCTGAAAATGGATTTGTGATTGTAACAGGTGCGAATAACCGAATTACTTCTGAGGAAATTAGAGTGTCGGATTCGTTTAGGGTAAAGACCCTCGGTAAATCTTTGAGTAGAGATTCTACGTGGTCAACACTGAAAAAATACTATGACCGCCTTAATGCTGATGGTGTGTTCAAACAATGAACTCGGAAGTTGACAAGGAAAAAGTCAAGTATTGTGTTTGTGTCGCATTATGGAGCTGCCTTGCTTCGTATTTCGGCCAGCCGTTGATTCATGGGAATCAAGATGCAATTAATTTAATTGTTACAGTATTTTCTATATTGGCTGGTTTTCTTGTCGCAGTTATAACACTTGTTGGTGATCCAAAATCACTACCCTCAGGTAGTTGGCAAGTTGCTAGGCTGGGTAGTGACCTTACATACAACCGGTTGATTCGTCATAAATGGCTTTTTAAAGGTTATTTGATAACTTTATTTCTAATTTTTTCCTCAATTGTGGCTAAAAACAAATTCCCTATTGTCCAGGTTTCACTCGAGTACATATATATGTTTTTTGCTTCCATTTCTTGTTTCCTTTCGTTCAAGTTACCTTCCGCTTTAATGGCGCTTCAAAAAGAGCGTATAGAGCATGAAATAGACGAGCGGCGTAAGAATGAAGGGATTGACGAGTAGCCGCGTATAATAAACACCTGTAAATCAAGTTCTAACTCAAGTCATCATAAGAAAATAAGGGTCAAGTATTGAATTAATATAGATAGAAAACGGGGTCGGCTCTTGCAAGCCAGCATTTTGCTGTAGCAATAAAAACCCTGCGGTGAAACAAACACCCCGAAATCAAGCTCCAGCCCAAGTCATCAAGCAAAGACAAGTGACCTAGAATAAGTAGCGTTCTCCTTTTTTATGGCACCATGGAGCAGTACCGATCGGTGCTAAGTATAGAGGTGTTTTATGGCGGCCTAGTTATTGGCGGTGCGCTTAATCGAGGGGAGCAGGATGCCTAATAAGAGTCGAAAGCCAGGTAATTTGCTTGTGCTGTTTGCTTTGCTTTTGGCCACGAGCGCCAGTGCGCAAACGCTGGAGCAGGCATGGGCTGTAGCGCTGCAAGTTGACCACAGTCTTAAAGCAGTGAGTGAAAACAGTGCGGTGGCCGCGCAACAGCTGCAGGCCGCTCAGGCCGCTCGTTTACCGGGATTATTAGTGGCCGCTGGTTATACGGCAATGGAGGATGATCCGGCTTTCAAGGCCAATTTTGGCGGCGCGTCTGTGACGTTTCCGGTCGCCGAGAAGGACAGTCATGCCTATCGGGCGCGGGTTACGCTGCCCCTCTATACCAGCGGGCGCATTACCCAAGGTATAGGCGCTGCAAATGCTGCCCTGCAAGCTTCCCGCACCGAGGTGTCAGCTAAAACACTGGATGTAAAGTTGGCTGTGGCAGAGGCCTATGTCGGTGTACTGCGTGCTGCACGCAGGCACGATGTGGCAAGTAGTCATGTCAGTAGCCTGCAAGCCCATGCCGCAGATGTGCAAAACTACTACGAGCAGGGCATTGTGTCGCGCAATGATCTGCTCGCCGCAGAGGTCGCCCTGGCTGATGCCCAGCAGAGCGAGATCAAGGTCGCTAATGTATTGGACATCGCCCGCTCGGCTTACAATCGCCAGCTCGGTCGGGCGCTGAATGCGCCGGTCTCTCTGGCCGATATTCAGGCCCAGCCCCTGGGTTTATCTCTTGAAGCCCTTAGTGAGCGAGCCATGAAGCAGCGCCACGAATTGCTTTTTTTACAGGAGCAAATACGCGCACTGCGCCATCGGGCCGCCGCTTTTCGCGCAGCAAACGGCCCTCAGTTGGCACTGAGTGGCGGCTATGATTACCAGGAAAATCGTTATCAGCTTGATGAAGGGCTGTGGTCGGTGAACCTGGGCATGCAATGGCAGGTCTTTGATGGGGGCGTGGTACACCACAGCGCACAGGCTGTGGAACGTCGTGCGGCAGCAGTGCAGGAGCAGTTCGATGATCTGCGCAGTAAAATAGCCTTGCAGGTCAGGCAGTATTGGCTGGATGTGCAGGAGACTGCCAAGCGTATCCCGGTGACTGAAAAGGCTATCGCCCAGGCGGAAGAAAACCTCAGGGTAAATCGTGATCGCTACGAGCACGGGATTTCCACAAATACTGAAGTGCTCGATGCCGAAACGCTACGTGTCGCCAGCCTCTACAACTATGCTAATGCTATTTACGACGCGGTGTTGGCGAGCTTGCGTGTTAAGCGCTCAGTGGCTGAGCTGTAAAAGGGATTAAAAGGAATTGATGTATGGCAGGACAAGTGAAAACCACAATAACAGTGCTATTACTGGTGGTTTTAGCCGCCGTGCTGGCAGGTGCCTGGTGGCAGTACTTTCGGCAAGAGCCATTGCCCGAGGGCCTGGTTCAAGCCAATGGCCGCATAGAGGGGGATCACTACACGGTTGCGGGCAAAGTACCGGGTAAAATTGTGGCCATCATGGCCCGTGAGGGGGAGGCGGTAGTAGAAGAACAAGTGCTGGCTCGACTCGATGATGTTCAGGTTCTCGCCAAAGTGGCGCAAGCAGAGCAACAGGTAGTGGCCGCCGAGGCGCAGTGCCAGGCGGCGACGGCGACTGAGCAACAAGCCAGGCGTGACAAAGACCGCTTGCGTGAGTTGTATGACCGGGGCTCGGCAGCGAAGCGCGAAGCGGAGCGTACACACTCGGCCTGGACAGTTGCCCGTAGTCAGCTCGACGCGGTGGATGCGCAGTGTGAGGCGGCAAAGGCAATGCTGCTTGAGGTGCAAAGTGTTCTGGCTGATCTCACCATTCATGCGCCGGCGAGTGGCACCATTACTACCCGTATTGCCGATAAGGGCGAAGTGGTCGCGGCGGGCAGCCCGCTGTTTGATATCGTCAATCTCGACCGCTTGTATCTCAAGGTTTACATCCCCGAAAAAGTCATTGGCAAGGTGAGGCTGGGCTTGCCAGCGCGCGTTTATACCGATGCCTTTCCCGATAAACCCTTCCCGGCCACGGTGCGCTATATCGCATCCCAGGCTGAATTTACTCCCAAAGAAGTACAGACCCCCGATGAGCGTGTGAAATTGGTTTACGCCGTTAAGCTCTATCTGGACGAAAACCCGGATCATCGCCTGACGCCGGGCCTGCCCGCCGATGCCGTGATTCGCTGGCAGGAGGGCGTTGAATGGGCCAACCCCCGCTGGTAAGTGCCTGCTCTGGCACTGCTACTGCTACTGCTGAGCCTATCGTCCGCGTACAGGGGCTGACGAAATGTTACCGCAAACAGGTCGCGGTCGATGGCGTGGACCTGACTATTGGGGCGGGTGTAATCTACGGCCTGATTGGCCCCGACGGCGCGGGTAAAAGCTCATTGATGAAAATCATTGCTGGGGTTTTGACCTACGATGGTGGCACTGTGGAGGTGTTTGGCGAGCGCATTGACTCCGAGGCGGCGGCGGAAAAAATCAAAGGGCGAATTGGTTTTATGCCCCAGGGCCTGGGCCTCAACCTCTATGGCGATCTCTCGGTGGAGGAGAATATTAATTTTTTCGCCCAGTTGCGCGATGTGCCGGCCGATGTCTTGCGCCAGCGCAAACAGAAACTACTTGCCATGACTCGGCTCGATCAATTTTTGCAGCGCCCAATGAAGCAGCTTTCTGGCGGTATGAAACAAAAGTTGGGGCTGGTTTGCACTTTAATTCACGAGCCTGCGCTGATTATTCTCGATGAGCCGACCACCGGCGTCGATCCGGTTTCGCGGCGAGATTTCTGGGCGATTCTTACCGCGTTATTGCGCGATAAAGGTGTCAGCGCTCTTATCTCCACATCATATATGGATGAAGCCACTCGTTTTCATCGCCTTTCATTGATTCACGACAGTCGTGTGTTAGCCACCGGGGAGCCAGAGGCAATATTGCAACAGGCCCCGGGCAGCGTGGTAGAAATGCGTGTCGAGCCACAAATCGAGGCCCTCGATCGGCTGGGTCAACGTTTTACTCAAATTGAGGCAATGGGGCCTCGCTTGAAAGTGTTTGTCGATGACCTGCCACCCAGCAAGGCTAAGCAAGAGGTGGTGGACATGCTGCCCGATATGCCCATACACGAGTTGTACGCTAGTGAGCCAGAGCTTGAAGACGCCTTTGTCAGCATCCTGCGCCAGCGTGACCTCCTGGCAGTGCAGGAGCCTCTGAAAGACCTCTTTAACCACAACAATGGCAATGGGGATGCGCCAGAGAGCAAGGAGCTGGCTATTGAGGCAAAAAACCTAAGCCGTGATTTTGGCGATTTCCGTGCGATTGATAGTGTTTGCTTTCAAGTGAAGCAGGGTGAAATATTTGGCTTGCTCGGTGCCAATGGCGCCGGTAAAACCACAGCAATAAGAATGTTGACCGGCATTCTCAAACCCACTGCTGGGGAAGGGCGGGTGGCTGGTGCCGATATGCACACTGCCAGTCAGGCGATCAAGCAGCGTATTGGCTACATGTCCCAGTCTTTCTCGCTATATCTTGATTTAACGGTGCTTGAGAATATTCGCCTATACGCCGGCATTTATGGTTTGAATACCCGTGATACAAAGGCCAGAACCCGCTGGGTGCTACAAATGGCCGGGCTGACGGGTTTTGAGAAAGTCAGAGCAGTGCGCTTACCGATGGGTATTCGCCAACGTCTGGCCCTGGGCTGTGCGCTGGTGCACCGGCCCAAAGTGTTATTTCTCGATGAGCCAACCTCGGGGGTGGATCCCGTTGGGCGGCGACTGTTTTGGGACATCCTGGTGCGCTTATCACGGGAAGAGAATATCGCCGTGCTGGTCACTACTCACTATATGAGCGAGGCGGAACACTGCGATCACCTGGTACTTCTTTACGCGGGGCGAGTCGTGGAGGACGATACGCCGACGGCGATGAAGCGAGCGCTAGAGGCAGACGCTGGGCAGTTACTGGCAATTCACACTGATCAGCCATTAGTGGCACTGGCTTTGTTGGAAAAAGAAGGCTGGGCCGGGGCGGCTTTGTACGGCAAGAAAATCCACTTGTTTGTACCCGACGTCAATGCGGCAAAGAGCAATCTCACGGCCCTGCTGATGGCACAAGGGGTGCATGTTATCGCCATTGAGGAGCGTCCCCCGACCATGGAAGACGTTTTCGTCTATCGCGTTTTAGCGCTAGAAAAACAGGTGGGTGAAGGGTGAGGTTTTCTCGCATTCGCGTTCTCGCTTTTAAAGAGTGGCGAGAAATTATGCGTGACCGCTTATTTTTGACCCTGGCATTTGTGGTGCCCAGCGTTTTGATGCTGGTCTTCGGTTACGGAATTATTCTCGACGTGGAAAAACTGCCCTTTGCGGTTCTCGACCAGGACCGCTCGGAAATGAGCCGGGATTATGTGCATCAATTTATGGCCTCGCGTTATTTCGATTACCAGGGCAGTGTGCAGCGTGAGGACGAGCTGTCTGAACTACTGGCTGATAGCAAAATTCGGCTGGCCCTTATTATTCCGCAGAAGTTTCAGCAGCGTTTAAGTGCAGGGCAACCGGCCCCCGTACAAACCTTGATTGACGGCACGTTTCCCTTCCGCGCACAGACGGCAAAAGGTTATGCCATCGCCATCAATGCCTCGACCAATGCCGACTTACTCGCCCGCTTTATCGCCCGCACACAGGGCATCACATTGCAGCGAGCCGCAGCAATGGTCTCGCCAGTGCGCCTTGAATTGCGCTATTTATATAATCAGGAATTAAACAGTCGCTGGTCGGTGGCCGCCGCACTGATTATGTTTATTCTGATGGTTTCGCCACCCTTTTTAACGGCGTTAGGCGTGGTGCGCGAGAAGGAAAACGGTTCCATTTATAATATTTTCACCTCTACCGTTAGTCGTGGTGAATTTCTGATCGGTAAACTTATACCTTATGTCGGTATCTCAGTTGTTAATGTGTTCATCCTTTGGTTTATTGCGACGGTCTTGTTTGGGGCCCCTTTTAAAGGTGATCCGCTCTTTTTCGCGCTGGCTTCTGTGGTTTATGTGATTTGCACTACCGGCATTGGCCTGTTGGTTTCACTGCTGGTGAAGACTCAGGTAGCGGCAATGATTATGACGGCGATTATCACCGTTGTGCCCTCCGTTCTTTATTCTGGTCTGCTGATCCCCGTCTCCTCTCTGGATGCTGCGGCACGCTTTGAGGCCCACCTGTTCCCGGCCATGTATTACACCGATATTACATTGGGCAGTTTTATCAAAGGGACTGGTCTGGATGTGTTGTGGGGCAATGTGGTGATGTTGCTGATTTATGCCATTGTGTTGTGGACGTTAAGCTTATTTTTATTTCGAAAAAGGCCTAAGGTATGAAGGGCCAGCAACTGGCTAAAATCGTATTGTGGCTGCGCCGCATGCGAGTTTTGACAGCCAAAGAATTACTGCAGTTGTCGCGGGATTTGGCGCTGATGTTTGTCATTATTTACGCCTTTACGCTGGATATTTATATCGCCGGTTCGGGCGTTAGCTTACAACTCAATCAGGCCCCTATTGTCGTTATCGATGCTGACCATAGCCTGGCATCAAGGGAATTGGTCTACCGCTTTCGGCCACCCTATTTTCGTCTAGATGGTGAGGTGGACGATGCTTCTTCGGGACTTAGATTACTCGACGAGGGTAAGGTGATGGCCCTGATGGATATTCCGCCTAATTTTCAAAAACACTTGTTGGAAGGGCAGCCGACGGGTGTGCAACTGCAGATTGATACGAGTAATGCCGTGTTGGGAACATTGGCGGCCAGCTATGCCGGGCAAATAGTGGGCAAGTATGGTTTCGATGCCGCTTTAGAAACAGTGGGATTAACAGAAGCGAGTTTAGACACGCTGCCGCGCATTGAGGACAGGCATCGGGTCTGGTACAACCCCAACCAGAATGACGCCTGGTTTTTTGCTATTGCCGAACTGATGACAGTCATTACCGTGCTCTCTATTGTTTTGCCAGCGGCAGCGACGGTGCGGGAAAAAGAGCGGGGCACCATCGAACAACTGAGTGTTTCGCCCCTATCGCCGATTCAAATTCTATTACCTAAAGTACTTTCGATGATGCTGGTGATTTTACTGGGCACCGCAGTTAGTGTTTTTTTAATTTTGAACCTGGCCTTTGATGTGCCTTTGAAAGGCAGTTTACCGCTGTTCTTTGCCGTCACGTTACTTTATGTCTTTAGTACAGCGGGCATTGGCTTGGTTGCAGCCACGATGAGTCGTAACCTGGCGCAAGTTGGTATGCTGACGATAATGCTATTGGCGCCTATCATCCTTTTGTCTGGTGTTTGGACACCACCCGAGGCAATGCCGCCGGGCCTGCGGCAGGCAATGTATTTTTCTCCGCTCTATTACTATATCGAAATGGGTTATGGAATCTTACTTAAAGGAGTGGGTCTCAATATTCTCTGGGATTCTTTGCTCGGCCTCACATTACTGGGGAGTTTGATTTTCGCGTTCGGGGTTTGGCGTTTTAAGCGGCAATTTGGGTAATTAGATCAGCTTATCTAAAACAATCTAATGGAAAGGAGGTCATTATGCAGAAAGATTCGTCGCGCCACACTCGCTGCCTTGACGTATTGAGCCGATCTCCTTTGTTTTCTGGTCTGAATAAAACGGTACTGGAAGATATGTTGGGAAAATTCCAGTATCAGGTTAGCCCTAAGGGTGAGACGACTATTTCACCTCAACAAACTTCTGACTATTTTTATATAGTTATTAGTGGCCGAGCTAAGATTTCTGTTTTTAATCCAGATAATGGCCAGGAGCACATACTCTTTCTCATTGGGCCTGGGGATGGTTTTGATCTGATCAGTTTGTTAGATGGCGAGTGGCACGATGCTGTGGCGACGGCTTTGGATGATCTGGAGGTGATTTTTACCACCGTAGAACAAGCACGAAAATGGATTGACCAACATCCCGAATTCAATCGCACTTTATTGCCTTATCTTGGCAAACAGATGCATAAACTCGCCACTGAGGCGACTGAGTTGGCGTTATACGATACCGAAGTACGGCTTTCGCGGCTTATTTTACGGAATCTCGTGGTGGATATATTGCCCCATGAGGTGCAACTTATTAATGACTTGTCCCAGGAAACATTAGCCTCCATGATTGGTTCGGTGCGGGTGGTGGTTGCCCGTCACTTACAGAAATGGAAGCAGGAAAAAATTATTTCAGGAAAGCGGGGGAACTGGTCAATAAAGGATCTACAGGCGCTGCTGGATAAATCCAGGCAATAAGCAAGGGATTGACACACCATTGTGCTATGAATATCCAGCTTTTAATAAAGTGAGCTCTCTGTCTCGTTCAGCATGATGTCCCGGTGGGCGGACGGCACAGAAAGCATTGTCGATTTTTTTCCCCATAATTTGATCGACTGCCATGACATTTGCTCCCGCCGCTTTGAGCGCTGCGTTGAGTGTATGTTCATTCATGAAAGTGTCAGGGTCTACATGAAAAAGTGTTTGCCCTGCCTGGGGCGCATTTTTGAAAAGATATTCAATATGTTCTTCGGTATGGACACGTAGCAGCATCTCCTTACTAGCATTTTGTGGTTCGAAATACGCCAGAAAGTCTCCCAGTAGATGTGCCTGAAGCTGGTCTTGTATCGCAAGCAGGCGTGCAGGTTGCTCGGGATGGCCCTCTATCATTTGATGTTTGAGATAATCTGCGTGAGTAATGTAGCCAGTCTTCATTGGTTTTATGCCGTTTTATTAGTTTCCTCCCCAGCCACTGAATCCCCTGGAGGAAGGTTTATTTGACCAGAGTTAGTGTATCAGCCCACTCCTGATTTTCTACTGGTTCATGGATTCGCTGGCCATCTGTTGGCCTCAATCCGTCGTATGATCGGCAAGAGAACAACCTGCTCCATGCAAAATGCCCCCCTTATTTTTTGATGTCCTTTGTAACTTAAGTTACATCGTTTAGTTGTGAGTCGGAATATTATTTTTTTGTAAAGAGGAGCTAATTCCCCTTTGTAGAGCGTAACAAGCGCGACCATTCACCAAAGTGAGGCAAGCCATTATGTTACAGGAAATGAAGAAACAACTGAGAGACAACCTCAATAAAGCCAGGGAGAGCGGTAAGTTGACGGCCCATGAGGTTTATGAAATTACCCGCAGGAGTGTTTCAGAATCTACTCAACGTCTTAAAGGGGGTGCCAAAGATTTGCGTGAAATTACCAAAGAAGCTGTAAGCGCTTCAGTTGAGGTGTTGGTCGAGGCCAACGACGCCAGTGAAGAAAAAGTCTCGGCGGCTTTGCACGGTGCGGTTGACGGTGTCAAAGAGATAGAGTCGCAGGTAATGGAGAGCTCAAAAAGGGAGCTCAGTAAAGCCAGGACCTTACTCCATGGTGAGCAGGACAAACTGGCTGAGGGGCTAAGTGAGGCGCTTGAAGGTGCAAAGGACGCTGCAGGTAATTTTAACGACGCCGTCAAAAAAGATATAGACAATGCTTTGAGCGATATCAAACTCAAGAGTGCCAATCTGTTGGGTTTGACTAAGGAAACAGTCAAGGAGGCGGTTAAAAAAGCGACTGAGTCTGGTTCAAATATCGAGGCAACGGTCGAAAAAGTGACGCGGGATGCAACGGCGAAAGCGATGAGCGAGGCCCGTTTTAGCAGTGCGCGCGTTCGTGAAATCTCAGAAACAGTATTGTCTGCAGCCGTAGAAGCTGCCGAGGAAGTGGGTAGTCACGTTTCGAAAACGGCTAGCTCGGCCGCTGAAGGGGTGCGCCAGGGCTTGGGCGATAGCGTGGAGTTCACTCGCGATAGTATTGCTAAAGCAGGCACCGGGGTAAAGGAATTTGCAGCAGAGGACTTGAAGGAAACTAGGGAAGACCTTGAAGCAGTTGGTGACTTGTTTGTCGAGGTGCTGCGTAAAGTGGCCGACAAATCAGGCCGCACAGCTGGGGATGTTCTGCATGAATTGGCGGATGATGCAAAAAAAGCCGGTTCCAGCTTGCGAGAAAAAGCCATTGCCGCTTCACACACGGCGGCAGATCAGCTTAAAGCGTTCGGTAGCGAGGCATTGGAAAAAACCGAAAAAGTTAGCGGTAAAGCAGCTCATACCTTGAAAGATGAGGCGAAAGAATTGAGCGAGCGAATGCTGGCTGTTGCCAAAGGAGCCGCTACCGGAATGTGGCAAGGGGCAAAATCGGCTTACCATAAAGATAATGAGAAGGAGGACTAATCATGAAAAAGACAATTGTCGCAAGTGCCTTTATCTTTAGTCTGGGGGTTGGTTTACCTGCACTGGAACTCGTTGCAGAGGAGGAATCTGATCCTCAAAAAGTTCAGGGAGTCGAACAAGAACAACAGGAAAGCGTCGAGCAGGGCTGGCGAGACTCTTTAAAAGTACAGATGGCATTGGCCAAAACTAAGGTGTCGCTGCTTCAAGCTCGCAGTCAACTTTTGTTGGAGGAGAGTGATGAAGCTGTTTTTCAATCACTCGATAAAGCCCGTGCTAATCTTGATAAAGGCTGGCGCTCTGCCGATCAGGTGACTCGTGCTCGAATCAACGATATGAGATCTCAGCTCGATAAGGTGAAAGGTCTGGTACGGGAAAAACGCGAGGGCACTGAGGCTGAATTGCGCGACCTCGTGGAGCATAGTGAGTCGGCCCTCAATGCCGCTGTTACAAAGACTCAAGCCCATGCTGCTGATCTTGAAAATGAGGCTGCAACGCGCTACGCGCTAGTGCAGGCCAAGGCCGCAGTGTTAGAGGCAAGAGTTGCATTGGAAATCGAGCAGTCACCTGATAAGGCGCGACAGGCTTTGGCGAATGCTGAAACCGCATTGCAACGCGTGAAAGCGACTGCCAGCAAAACTAGCACTGAACAAATGATCAGGTTACAGAAGCAGGCTCAGACCGCTCGTCGGTCGGTTGGTGAAGAAACTGGAGCAGCTAAGGCCCATGTCGTCGGTTTACTGACCTCTATCGAAGCGCAGATGCAAACTTACAAGATGAATCTGCAAGATAGCGATGAGACAAGGCTAATGAAAAAGCGTTATGGGCAGTTGGAAGCGCAGGCTGCTTTGCTGAAAGCCAATCTCGCTGCCAGGTCTGATGCAACCAGTGAGCGGACAGCGGCTTACTTGGATGAATCTAAAGCCTGGTATGAAAGCCTCAAAGTGCAGGCATCTGATCGTGGTAACAAAGAACTCGCGAAGATGTCGACACGCATCGATGATACAAAACAGGCAATGAAGCGTAAAGATAAGCAAGCACGTACCAAGCTCGCAAACTTGCTGGAAGAAGCGGCAGAAATGATCAAGGATGAAGACTGACGACGTGCTAAAAACAAGCCGGGTAAAATGAAGAGTATCGCCGGCGGGGAGACATGTTCCCCGTCGGCATTTTCAGGCTGACATAAACTAATGCGGGCATGATAAAAGCCATGAAAGGTCACTGGAATAGCGATTTGGTCGTCAAAATATTATTGATTGGGGTGCTTATTGCGGGTCTGGTTTATTTATTCCACCCTGCGGAGGGGCCGTTCCTGGTCATGATAAATGGTGAGCCGCTTGCTGACTCTGTCGTTCAACTCGCCGGCTTGCCAGCAATGCTGGTTATTTTATTTTTTACCGCCGTTCTATCGGTGTTGGCTTTTCTTGGCGTCGGGCTATTCATGTTTTTGGGCATATTGATGTTGTTGGTGCTGGGAGTTTTTATTGTTGCACCTTACATTTGGCCTTTGTTGCTAGTTATCTTAATTATCATTTTTATTATGTCGTTTAATGAAAAACGCGAAGGGTAACGACAGATGTCGTTCAATACTTTGTATTACCAGTATAGGTTGTAAGGGTTAATAGGGCTGAAACTCTAACATTCTACGTTATGTCTTTAGTGCACCAGACATTGTTCTAGTCCTTGGCTTCTGAGGAACTCTCCTCCGTCACAGTGCTGTGTTAGACTCTCCGCTCAGGTTTATTTAGCCTGAATGAAATTGATTTCTAACAAACTCCGAGCTCCGGGGCTCTAAGTACCACCAGCAGTTTAACTCGCAGGTGAGCATGAACCCGGCGCCGTGAATGCTGCATTCATTCAATACTATTTGGTATTGGTGAGCAGACGATTCAGAGGGATAGCGGGGAAACCTTCTATCCTCCCGACATTGGAAAGGTGTTTGATATGTTACAAGACTACTTCGGGCGCGAGTTCCGTTATTTGCGCCTGTCTGTCACCGATGTTTGCAACTTTAGCTGCAATTATTGTCTACCCGATGGCTATCAAGGCGATAGCGGTCGTATGGGCGATGGTTTTTTGCGCCTTGACGAAATTCGCAATATCGCCGCCGCTTTTGCCCAGGCAGGCACCCGCAAGATTCGTATTACCGGGGGTGAGCCCTCGGTGCGTAGCGACTTGCCCGAAATTATTCGCGCTGTGAAGCAAACGCCGGGCATTGAGAAAGTGGTAATCACTACCAATGGCTATAAATTGCCACAGCGTATTGAGAGCTGGATTGATGCCGGTCTCGATGGTCTTAATTTAAGTATCGACAGTCTCGACCCCTCAATATTTCAGGCGATTACCGGCCATCACCGTTTGCAGGAATTACTGGATGGTCTCGACCGTGCCGCTGAACTGGGTCTGACTTCGATCAAAGTCAACGCGGTGATGATGCGTGCTTACAACGGTAATCAAATCGATCAATTCCTCAACTGGGTGAAACACAAACCGCTGACCCTGCGTTTTATTGAATTGATGCAGACCGGCGACAATGAAGAGTTCTACCAGCGTAACCATGTTTCTGGTGAGTCGATTAAAGAGCGCCTGTTGGGCGAGGGTTGGGAGCAAGCCCTGCGCAGCAAAGATGCAGGTCCCGCTGAAGAGTTTTATCACCCCGACTATCAGGGGCGCATTGGCCTGATCATGCCCTACAGCAAGGACTTTTGCGCCACCTGTAATCGCCTGCGCATTAGCGCCACCGGCAAGCTACACCTCTGCCTGTTTTCCGACAAAGGTATTGAGCTGCGTAACTTGCTCCAGCGCGAAGATCAAAAAGACGAATTAATTGCCTATATGCAAGCGCAATTAAATGACAAGAAAGTGAGTCATTATTTACAGGACGGTTACACCGGTGGCACCAGCCATTTGGCAATGCTGGGTGGTTAATCAATAAACAGTAAGTGAAGGAGATTAAGTGATGGCAAAGAATTACGCGGAAAACTTCCAGCCCCTAACCATCGCCGTATTAACGGTGTCCGACAGTCGCAATGAAGACACCGATACCTCGGGCAAACATCTGGTTGATAGCCTAAAAACGGCGGGCCACCAGTTGGGCGAGAAAGTGATTCTTAAAGATGAGCTTTATCAAATTCGCGCCCTCGTGGCTCGCTGGATAGCCTCTGAGGATATTCAAGTGGTACTGATCACCGGCGGCACCGGCTTTACCGGGCGTGACTCCACACCCCAGGCCGTTGAGCCGCTATTCGATGTGACTATTGACGGTTACGGTGAGTTGTTTCGGCAGATTTCCTATCAAGATATTGGCACTTCTACCGTGCAGTCACGGGCACTTGCGGGCCTGTCTAACGGCACTCTGGTGTTCTGCATGCCCGGCTCGACCAATGCCTGTCGCACCGCCTGGGATGGCATTATTGCCCAGCAGCTCGACGCCAGCCATCGGCCCTGCAATTTTGTTGCCCAGTTAAAAGCAACCAGTGGCGTTGATTGCGGTAGCCGCGAAGAGCTGAATTAAACAAATACATTTTATAGTTAACAGTAAGGGTCAGTAATGTCCGAATTAAGTCATGTTAACCAGGCCGGTGAAGCTGCCATGGTTGATGTTAGTGGCAAGGCGACCACGACACGTATCGCCGTTGCCGAAGGTTATGTGCGTATGCGTGCAGAGACCCTGTCACTAATACAAGAGGGCGGTCACGCCAAGGGCGATGTACTTGCCGTGGCGCGTATCGCCGGTATTCAAGGTGCCAAGCGCTGCCCTGAATTAATCCCTCTCTGTCACACCCTGTTACTTTCTAAAGTGCAGGTCGATTTTGAAATACAGCTTGAATATAGTGCTATTCGCATCGAGGCGATGTGCAAGTTGGATGGTAAAACGGGTGTTGAAATGGAAGCGCTTACCGCAGTATCCGTTGCCGCGCTGACGCTGTTTGATATGTGTAAAGCCGTCGACCCTGGTATGACCATCGACGGTATTCGCGTATTGACTAAAGAGGGCGGCAAAACCGGCCCCTGGCAGCGCAGTGATGACTGAAGCCGGCGTGATTAAAATACTATTTTTTGCGCAGCTGCGTGAAATGCTTGAACTGGAGTCGCTGAACTTTGACCTGCCCGAAGCGATAAACGTTGCCCAATTAAAAAAACAACTCGCCGCAAAAGGCGGCCGTTGGCAATTGATGTTTGCAGAACAAGAGGTGCTAGTCGCCGTTAATCAAGTCATTACCGACGATGACTGTGTTTTAAAAACCGGCGACGAAGTGGCTTTTTTTCCGCCGGTAACAGGCGGTTAATATTTGAATGAGGCTTGCCTGAGCGGTCTTGTTTGAGCAAGACTCAATTTTGGCGCAGCCCCTTACTCACCCTTATCGCCTGTTTAAGCGGTCGACCCAGGCCATGCCAATGGCTGATACGACAAAGGTGAGATGAATAATGACGTACCACATTAATTTGTCATTCTCGACTTCTGTGGCGTTCATGAATTTTTGCAGTAGATGAATTGACGATATGGCGACAATAGAGGCGGCGACCTTTTGCTTTAGAGAGCCCGCATCGAGCTTGCCAAGCCACGAAAGTTTTTCATCCCCTTCATCAATATCAATACTCGAAACAAAGTTTTCGTAGCCACTGAGCATGACCATTACCACCAGTCCGCCGACCAGCGACAAGTCCACCAAAGATAGAATGACCAGTACAAGGTCTGATTCAGTGGTGCTGAAAATAAGGGGAAGGAAGTGCAAGGCTTCCTGGAAAAATTTTAGGGTGAGTAATAGCAGCGCTAAACTGAGCCCGAGGTACAGCGGGGCTAATACCCAGCGGGCGGCGTACAAAGATTTTTCAATCAATTTTTCCATGATATTCCAGGTTTCTCCAGGGCAAATTCGTAATATAGGTGTGTGTCTTTAAGGGGTGTTAGGGCTTTCTTTAATCTTGGGTATTACGTTCAGACTGTCTTCCACAGCAGGTTTTTCAATACTCTCGACAGGCTCAATAGTAACGGGTTTGGCGCGGGATATTTTGACCAGTACGCCCAGTTTTGGGTGGTCAAAATAATGCAGCTTGTTGAGCTTTAATCGACTTTCTTGTTTGAGCAGAATTATGTCCTTAATTGCCCTTGGTGCAGGGAGAAAAGTGCTGCTTTCATCGCCGACGGGCTGGGGTTCAAGCGAATGTAGTGGTGACGCCGGTGGCTGGGGCCAGGGGGCTAGCAGGGGGGGAGTGGATGTTGCTGCGAGTGAGAGCCCGTCGTTTTCTTCCATGACTACATTTTCAGTATTATTTGTGGAATCCAGCTGGTGCGACGGGGTATTTAATGGAGTAATTTGCGATGACTCAAGTTCTGTCGCGTAGCTCACCCGCCAGATATTATTTTCCATATGCAGATAACTCGACAGATAAATGCGCAGGCTACCACCGAGAGCTGTGTTGTCGTCGCTACTATTAATGTTAATCCACGGTGCATTTTCCGGTGCCAGCCCCGGTTGTAGCCAGGCCTGGTGGTAGAGCACTTTGTAAACCCCTGTGCGATTAAGGCTATACGCATCGGGGCCAAGCTCTAGCTTGCCTTTGGGGAGAGCGGTGTAACCTGCACTGTTATTGTCGAGGTCGATCAGGTTTCCGGGATAGGCCAGCACAACATCGCGAGAGCTCAGTTCGTCGCCGAAGGTATCTTTTTGAGTGAAAATAATCACCTCAACCTGATACCATTTTTGCCTGGCTTTGTTTTCTATCAGCGTTGCGTTTTGTTCACTGGCGTAGCTGAGATTTGTTAGTAAGGCCAGTGTTGTCAGTACCAGAAACTTTGTCGGTAAACTCATCAAGCAACCTGTTTTTGTTGGGGAGCGAGCAGCTCGAGCAATTCTTCGCAGTTTTGCAGGCGCTCTTCGGCGCTGTGCATATCGACGTTATAACGCAATTGTGTCGCACCTTGTAAGCGAAAGATATCGCTTTGCTGTTGTACCAGCTCGACGATGGTCATCGGCTCGATGGCGGTTTCTTTGCCGAATTCGACCGTGCCACCACCGGCGCCGGCCTGTAATTTGATGATGCCTAGTTGTTCGGCGCGGTGGCGCAGGCTAGTGACGCGGAAGAGGTTTTTCACCGGGTCGGGTAAGAGGCCAAAGCGATCGATCATTTCAACTTGCAGCTCGCGTAACTGTTCAGCATTTTCGGTGCTGCCAATGCGTTTGTAGAGGATAAGCCGTGTGTGAATGTCGGGCAGGTAATCGTCGGGGATGAGTGCGGGAATATTCAGATTAACATCGACTACGGGATTGAGGGCGCTGTCGATATCCGGCGTTTTACCCTGGCGAATGGCATCGACGGCGCGTTCGAGTAAATCCATGTACAGAGAAAAGCCAATACTGTGAATGTGGCCACTCTGGCCGTCACCGAGTAATTCACCGGCGCCACGTATTTCCAAATCGTGAGTGGCGAGAGTAAAGCCGGAGCCCAGTTGGTCGGCGGCGCTAATGGCTTCGAGTCGCTTGTGGGCGTCGGTGCTCATTTGCTTGGGGTCGGGCGTTAGTAAATAGGCGTAGGCCTGGTGGTGTGAGCGCCCGACCCGGCCGCGCAACTGGTGGAGCTGGGCGAGGCCGAGTTTGTCGGCCCTGTCCATAATAATGGTGTTGGCGCTGGGCACGTCGATGCCGGTTTCGATAATCGTGGTGCAGACCAGAATATTACAGCGCTGGTGATAGAAGTCGGCCATTACCTTTTCAAGATCGCGTTCGCGCATTTGCCCGTGGGCAATATCGATGCGTGCCTCGGGCAGCATGGCCTGCAATTCATTGGCCGTGCGCTCGATGCTTTTTACCTCGTTGTGCAGATAGTAAACCTGCCCGCCACGCAGCACCTCGCGCAGTATGGCCTCGCGCACTACGCGGCTTTCGTTCTGATGGACAAAGGTTTTGACTGACAGGCGCCGGGCCGGTGGCGTGGCAATAATGGATAAATCGCGAATGCCACCCATAGCCATGTTCAAGGTGCGGGGAATGGGCGTGGCGGTGAGGGTGAGAATATCGACCTCGCTGCGCATCGACTTGAGTTTCTCTTTTTGATTAACCCCGAAGCGATGTTCTTCGTCGATCACCAGCAAGCCCAGGTCACGGTATTTAATTTTGCTGTTTAATAATTTATGGGTGCCGATCAAAATATCGATGTCGCCGGCGGCAGTTTTTTCGAAAACGGCGTCGTGTTCTTTGGCGGTTTTAAAACGAGAAATAACCTCGATATTGACCGGCCAGTTGGCGAAGCGGTCGTTAAAATTATCGTAGTGCTGTTGGGCGAGGAGGGTGGTCGGCACCAGAATAACGATCTGTTTGTTATTGCTGACGGCAATAAAGGCGGCGCGCATGGCAACTTCGGTTTTGCCAAAACCGACATCGCCGCAAACGAGTCTGTCCATGGGTTGGTCGCCGGTCATGTCGGCACACACGGCTTCGATGGCATCGAGCTGGTCGGGGGTTTCCTCAAAGGGGAATTCGGCGGAAAAGGTGCGGTAATCGTCGGCCGACATCTCGTAGTTAAAACCTTCGCGGGCTTCGCGGCGGGCGTAAATATTTAATAGCTCGGCGGCGGTATCGCGAATTTGTTTGGCGGCTTTTTCTTTGGCTTTTTGCCAGCGCTCACTGCCCAAAATATGTAGTGGGGCGGTGTCGGCGTCGCTACCGCTGTAACGGCTGATTAAATGCAGGTTGGCCACGGGCACGTAGAGCTTGGCCTCATTGGCATAGTGCAATTCGAGAAATTCTAAAGGCTCGCCGTCCATCTCCATGGTTGTTAAGCCGGCATAGCGACCGACGCCGTGGTCAATGTGAACCACGGGTGCGCCGATTTGCAGTTCGGTCAGGTTTTTAACTATTTGCTCGCTACCTTCTTTCTGCCGCGAGCGGCGGCGGCGCTGAAGAATTTGCTGGCCAAATAATTCACTTTCGCTGATTAAATTAACGCCGGGGGTGTCGAGTTGTAGACCGCGTTCGAGGGGGTAGACGGTAATGCAGATTGAGGCTTTATCGTCACAAAAAGCCTGCCATGAATCGACGGCGCTGGGTGTTACGCCGATGCCGCTCAGTAGCTCTAGCAGGACCTCGCGACGGCCGGGGGACTCGGCGCAAAACAGGGTGCGGGCTTCGGTCTCGAGCAGGAAATTATCGAGTTTTTCGAGGGGCTGGCTGGCCTTGCTGTCGATGCTGAGGTCGGGCAAAAGCTGGGTGGCAAAGTTATGATTGGCGCTGGCCGCTTCGAGGTTCTGATATTGAATGTCGGTGCGTGGCAACTTGCCGATGGCGCTGAATAATTCATCGACCGGCATAAACAGTTGGGCCGGCTTGAGCAGGGGCCGCGTGGGGTCAACACCGTAGGACTCGTAGCGGTCGGCGGCTTCGTGCCAAAAGCTGCTGGCGGCAGCGTTAATTTCACTGTCGGCAAATAACAGGGTGTTGGTGGGCAGGTGCTCAAACAGAGTGGCGGTGTGCTCGAAAAACAGGGGTAAATAATATTCGATGCCGCTGGGTGTGTTGCCGCTGCGAATACTTTGATAAAGGGTGCACTGGCGGGGGTCGACATCAAATTGCAGATGCCAGTTGTCGAGAAAGCGCTTGGTGCCGACGTCAGTTTGCGGGAATTCTTTGGCCGGTAGCAGGGAGATGCTGTCGGTTTTTTCCAGTGTCAGTTGGCTCTCGGCATCAAAGCTGCGCAGGGTCTCTATCTCGTCATCAAACAGGTCGATGCGAAAGGGGTGCTTTGAGCCCATGGGAAAAACATCAATTAGCGCACCACGCACCGCGTATTCACCGTGCTCGTAAACCGTGTCGACACAGTGGTAGCCCGCGCGCTGAAACTGTTGGCGCAGGGCGTCGATGTCGAGCTTTTCGCCGACCTTGTAAACAAAGCTATTGCCGGCGACGTAGCTGGCAGGAGGTAAGCGATGCATGGCAGTGGCGGCCGGCACGACGAGTACGCCGCGTTTTATCTCGGGTAGCAAATGCAGCGTTTGCAGGCGCTCGGAAATAATATCCTGGTGGGGTGAAAACAAATCGTAGGGCAGGGTCTCCCAGTCGGGGAGGTGGAGCACGGGCAATTGTTCATCGTCGCTAAAAAACTGTAGTTCCTGCTCTAAGGCAGCAGCGGCTTTGGCCGATTCTGTCAGTACCAGTGTTAAACCGTCGTGTTTTTTTGCCGCCGACATAATGGCCAGGGATTTAGCGGCACCATAAAGCTGGCCCCAGTGGCGGCGATCGCCGGCCTTGTTGGCAGCGGGGGTGGTGAATTCAGATTGAGGCATTGGCAATAATTCGCTGGGCTGTCATGAAAATGGGTTGGAGATAGGGCTACCATTGTACCGACGCGATTAGGGGGCGTCATGTTGTGGCGTGAAACAATCAATATGAATTTATAGTGTGGGTTCTGATGTGTATTTACTTGTTTGAGGTGATTCGAATGATGATGCGTTACCGACTCTGTGTCATTAGGCGTTCAAAGTTAGTAGCTGTTGTCGTGATGGTATCAGTCGGCCTGATGCTCGGGGCACGGATGCCTTGGAGTTGGCGCTGTCAGCGGGCTATAAGGGAGATCGTGTGATGGCGATGATGGCGGGAGTTAATGGCATGATTCGTCACGCCTATGGCTATAAGGAGGAGTTTTTTATGTTTGACCAGCTCGACCAGCAAAAGCTTTACGAGAGTGCGCGCAATGTCGAAATACTGGTTTGGCGTTTGGCTCATTCAGGTGGTGCCAGCGGGCCCCTACTCCTGACAAACAGCTTGCCTGGCGAGCGGACAAACTTGAGTTTTGAGCGACTGTTTGGCAAGTTGATATCTAGTCAAGACATGATGGCGGGGGTTGTGGCGCTCAAAAATGAACGATTGATTAACCGAACGGCACAAAATGTGGCTGCATTGGTATTTTTCCCTCTCTAGGGCCGTTGCACTTCGGCAGGTGAATCACGATAATAGCGGCCCAATTTATAAGCTGTTGCCTGGTGGCAGCTTATTCTCCATGGCGCTTTCAAACGCCTTCACCTTAGCAACCCTCGAAAGCAGGTAATACAACGTGAATCGACCGCAACCGACTGACTTCTTCAAAGACTGGAAAGAGCGCGAAGCACTGGCAGAGGCCATGATCCCCTTGATCGGCAAACTCTACCGTGAGAACAATGTTTCGCTGTATATGTATGGACGCAACATGGTGAATCTGTCGGTTACCGACTTGATGAAGGTGCACCGTTTTGTGCGTCAGATCGAACAGAACGAATTGTCGGAATTCGAAACCTTTCCGATGATTACTGCGCTGGTAGAAATGGGCATTGGTCCGGCACATATCGATATTGGTAAGTTGACAGTGACTTATCAGGAGAAGGGCGAGGGGCGCGACCCCAAGGCTTTTCTGCTCGAAGAAATGAGCGCAATGATCGCCAAAAACCAAAAGCCTCTGCCTGAGCCCCAGGATGTGGTGCTCTATGGTTTTGGTCGCATTGGCCGTTTAGTGGCGCGTTTGTTGATTGAAAAAGCCGGCGGTGGTGACTTGCTGCGTCTGCGAGCCATCGTGGTGCGCAAGGGCAAGAGCGATAACGATCTTGTGACACGTGCTAGCTTGCTGCGTCGCGATTCCGTGCACGGTTCCTTTAAGGGCACGATTCGCGTCATCGAAGAAGAGAATAAGCTGATTTGCAATGGCAATGAAATCCAGGTGATTTATGCCAACTCGCCGAGCGACGTGGATTACACCGATTACGGTATAAACAATGCCATCGTGATCGACAATACCGGTGTCTGGCGTGATGAGAAAGGCCTGGGCCAGCACCTTGAGTGTAACGGTGCCAGCAAAGTGATGTTGACTGCGCCGGGTAAGGGCGATATTCCGAATATTGTTTACGGTGTTAACGACAACGAAATAAGCACAGATAGCACCATTGTTTCAGCGGCTTCCTGCACCACTAATGCTATCGTTCCTGTACTGCGTGCTCTGCTCGATGAATTCGGTGTTGAGCGCGGTCATGTCGAGACTGTCCACGCCTATACCAACGACCAAAACCTGATTGACAACTATCACTCTGGTGCACGACGCGGTCGTAGTGCTGCCTTGAATATGGTGTTGACCGAAACCGGTGCCGCTAAAGCGGTGGCCAAAGCTATCCCTCAGCTTGAAGGCAAGCTGACTGGTAATGCGATTCGTGTACCGACACCCAATGTCTCGATGGCGATCCTCAATTTGCGCCTGGGTCGTGAAACTGACCGTGAAGAGTTGAATGAGTTTATGCGCCGCAGTGCGCTGTTTTCGCCGCTGCAGCAGCAAATAGGTTACACAATATCCAGTGAAGCGGTATCGACTGACTTTGTGGGTGATCGTCACGCCTGTATTTTTGATTCTCAGGCGACTATCGTCGATGGCGATAACTGCGTGCTTTATTGCTGGTATGACAATGAATTTGGCTACAGCTGCCAGGTGCTGCGTTGCCTGGAGCAAATGGCAGGCGTCCGTTGGCCCATGTTTCCATCGGCGAATTAATTTGCCGGGTCGGTGTTGGCGCGTTGGTAAATAGCCATCGCTCTGGTAAATAGGCGCTGACCTCTTTATAATTTCCGCCCGATTGTTCCGGCTAGCGACAGGTTTTTCGTCTGCTAGTCGGTATGTCCCCATGAAATACGGCGCTTGCTTTCAGGTTTGTAGAGCAAGCGCTTTTTCTGTGTGGGACAACATATTATGTTAACTGTGAGAGCGCTTTCTATGATCAAGATCCGTAGAGGATTAGACCTACCAATTACTGGTGCGCCACAACAAACCATTCACGATGCCCCTGGTGTCAGCAGTGTTGCATTGCTGGGCCCTGATTATGTGGGTATGAAGCCAACCATGTTGGTGCGTGAAGGTGAGCGGGTGAAGTTGGGCCAGGCTCTGTTTAGCGATAAGAAAATTCCCGGTGTGCAATACACTTCCCCCGGTGCAGGTGTGGTTAAGGCCATTAACCGCGGTGAGCGTAGAGTACTGCTGTCAGTAGTTGTCGAACTTGACGGCGACGAAGCCGAATCTTTCGCCAGCTACCAGGCCAACGAATTGGCATCTCTGGATCGTGCCAAGGTTGTCGACAACCTGTTGGCCTCGGGTTTATGGACAGCACTGCGCACGCGACCCTATTCCAAGGCACCTGCGGTTGATGCAGTGCCGAATTCGATTTTCGTCAACGCCATGGATACCAATCCTCTGGCGGCTGATCCGGCACAAATTCTGGCCGGTCAGGAAGAGGCGTTCAGCAATGGTTTAACCCTGCTGACGCGTTTGACTGAAGGCGCAGTTAATCTTTGCACCGCACCGAGTGCGAGCATCCCCACGGTGGCTGGCGTAACTCAGCATGAATTTTCTGGTCCTCATCCTGCAGGCCTCGCGGGTACTCACGTGCACTTTGTTGACCCGGTCAGTGATTCTAAGCAGGTCTGGACTATCGGTTATCAGGACGTTGTCGCTTTCGGCCAGTTATTTACAACGGGTCGTCTGCCGGTAGAGCGTGTTGTTGCTCTGGCTGGCCCTCAGGTTAAAGAACCTAAATTACTGCGTACCCGCCTCGGCGCCGATCTCGGCGAAGTGTTGGCTGGGGCCTGTAAAGAAGGCACGAATCGTGTGGTCTCAGGTTCAGTCTTGTCAGGTAATAAAGCTGCTGGTTCACTGGCTTTTCTGGGACGCTTTCATAATCAGGTGTCAGTGCTGGAAGAGGGTGCCGAGCGTGTTTTTATGAAATATATGTCGCCGGGTCCGAATCAACATTCGTCACTGCCGATTTATCTTTCCAGTTTAGCGAAAGGCAAGTTATTCAATATGAATGCCAGTACGAATGGCAGCGAGCGGGCGATGGTACCCATAGGCAACTATGAAAATATTATGCCGCTTGATATTTTACCCACTCAACTACTCCGCGCATTAGTGGTTGGTGATACTGAAATGGCCCAAAAGCTAGGTTGTCTTGAACTCGATGAAGAAGACCTGGCGCTGTGTACCTACGTTTGCGTGGGTAAATATGAATACGGCCCCATTTTGCGTGACAATTTGGCGCGCATTGAGAAGGAGGGTTAGGCCATGGGTTTGAGAAAACTTTTAGATTCTATAGAACCGCATTTCCATAAAGGCGGTAAGTACGAAAAGTGGTATGCCCTCTATGAAGCGGCCGATACTATTTTTTATTCGCCCTCCAGTGTTACCAAAACAGGCTCTCACGTACGTGATGGTATCGACCTGAAGCGGGTGATGATCACCGTTTGGTTGGCTGCTTTCCCCGCGATGTTTTACGGTATGTACAACCTGGGTTTTCAGGCCAATACAGCCATGGCCGCCATGGGTGGTGGTGAGGTTGCAGGTTGGCACGGTGCTTTGATCGGCATGTTTGCCGGTCAGGACGCGGCGAGTATCTGGGATTGCTTTGTTTATGGCGCCGTATTCTTTGTGCCTATCTACATGGTGACCTTTATTGTGGGCGGCTTCTGGGAAGTACTCTTCTCCATTGTTCGTGGCCACGAAATTAACGAAGGCTTTTTCGTTACCTCCATTCTTTTTGCGCTCATTTGCCCACCCGACCTGCCCCTGTGGATGGTTGCTCTGGGTATTAGCTTTGGTGTGGTTATCGGTAAGGAAATCTTTGGTGGTACGGGTAAAAACTTCCTCAACCCAGCGCTTACTGCACGGGCATTTGTGTTTTTTGCCTATCCTGCAGAGATGTCGGGTGATGCGGTATGGACGGCAGTCGATGGCTTCACTGGGGCAACAGCCCTCTCGGTTATCGCTAGCGACGGTATGGCCGCACTACAAACGCAGATGACCTGGATGGATGCCTTTATTGGTAATATTCCCGGCTCGGTGGGCGAAGTCTCAACCCTGGCTATCTTCATTGGTGGTGCGGTGTTGTTGTACGCACGCATTGCTTCATGGCGCATTATGCTCGGTGTAATGCTCGGCATGTTTGCAGTAGCGACCATCTTTAACATGATTGATTCCGACAATCCCATGTTTGCTATGCCCTGGCATTGGCACCTGGTGGTTGGTGGCTTTGCTTTCGGTATGGTGTTTATGGCGACTGACCCCGTGTCAGCTTCTATGACCAACGCTGGCAAAATGTGGTTCGGTGGTTTGATTGGTGTCATGGTGGTGTTGATTCGAGTTGCTAATCCGGCCTTCCCGGAAGGTATGATGCTAGCTATTTTGTTCGCTAATCTCTTTGCCCCATTGATTGATCATTTCGTGGTGCAATCTAATGTCAAACGGAGGCTCGCACGTGTTTAATAAAGATACCGTTGGCGGCACGCTCAGTGTTGCCCTGATCCTTTGTGTGGTGTGTTCGATTGTCGTTGCATCTGCGGCTGTTTTGCTGCGACCGATGCAGCAGGCAAACAAGGACCTCGATCGAAAAACTAATATTCTCGCTGCTGCGGGTTTGCTGAAAGAAGGTGTCAGTGTTGATAGCCAGTTCGAAGATATTACGGTGCGAGCTGTTGATCTGAGTTCAGGTGAATTCACAGACTCTGTCGATGTGGCAATTTACGACCAACGCAAAGCCAGTAAAGATCCCGCTCAGTCAGAGGAACTCGATGGTGGTGCTGATTTGGCGAAAATTTCACGTCGCGCCAATATTGCCACTGTCTACATCGTCGAAAGCTCTGAGGGCATCGACAAAGTGATCTTGCCGATTAAAGGTTACGGCCTGTGGTCAACGCTCTATGGCTTTATCGCCCTGGAAGGTGATTTGAACACCGTGGCCGGACTCGGTTTTTACGAGCACGCCGAAACACCGGGCCTGGGTGGCGAAGTTGATAACCCCCTGTGGAAAGCCAAGTGGGTGGGTAAAAAGGTCTTTGATAGTGAAGGCAAAACAGCATTGGCTATTATCAAAGGTTCAGTTGATACGAGCCGTGCAGGCAGCGAATACCAGATCGATGGTTTATCCGGTGCAACGTTGACCAGTAGTGGTGTCAGTAACTTAATTCAGTTCTGGTTGGGCGATAATGGTTTTGCACCGTTTTTAGCCAAACTTAAAGAAGGGGAGGCGTAATCATGACGGAAAAAACGAAAGACATTCTGTTTAAGCCGGTTGTTGAAAATAACCCAATTGCACTACAGATTCTGGGTATTTGTTCTGCACTGGCCGTGACATCACAACTTTCAGTGGCACTGGTCATGTGTTTGGCACTGACGGTGGTAACGGCATTTTCGAACCTTTTTGTTTCTTTAGTGCGCAATTACATTCCCGGTAATATTCGTATTATCGTGCAAATGACCATTATTGCCTCGCTGGTAATTGTTGTTGATCAGGTGCTCAAAGCCGTGGCTTACGATGTCAGTAAGCAGCTGTCAGTATTTGTTGGTCTGATTATTACCAACTGTATTGTCATGGGTCGCGCCGAAGCATACGCCATGAAGAATCCACCAGTGGCGAGCTTTCTTGACGGTATCGGCAATGGTTTGGGTTATAGCGTTATTTTGATCGCCCTGGCTGTGATACGTGAACTCTTCGGTTCAGGTTCTTTGCTGGGTCTTCAAATACTGCCGGTGGTTAGCACTGGTGGTTGGTACGTGCCCAATGGTCTGTTGTTGTTACCGCCAAGTGCTTTCTTCCTGATTGGTGGCATTATCTGGGTAATACGCACCTTCAAGAAAGATCAAGTTGAGGCGGCTGATTTTGAGATGGCGCCCAATACTCGAGCGGAGGTGGCGTAATGGCTGAGTATCTGAGTTTATTTATTCGCTCTGTTTTTATTGAGAATATGGCGCTGAGTTTTTTCCTCGGCATGTGTACCCTGCTAGCCATATCCAAGAAAATTGAAGCGGCCATTGGTTTGGGTATTGCCGTCGTAGCTGTATTGGCGATCACTGTACCGGTCAACAACTTGCTCTACACCTACTTGCTAGCTGAGGGCGCATTGTCCTGGACTGGCATTGAAAGTATGAAGACAGTGGATCTGAGCTTTCTGGGTTTATTGAGTTACATTGGTGTGATTGCGGCCATCGTACAAATCCTTGAGATGGTTCTCGACCGCTACATGCCTGCCCTGTACAACACTCTCGGTGTTTTCCTGCCGTTGATTACGGTCAACTGCGCCATTATGGGTGCCTCACTGTTTATGGTCGAACGTGACTATGACTTCGGTGAGAGCGTGGTCTACGGTATTGGTGCTGGTATTGGTTGGGCTCTGGCTATCGTTGCGCTGGCGGGTATTCGTGAAAAGCTCAAATATAGCGATATGCCACATGGCCTGCGTGGTCTCGGTGGTGCATTTATGATTGTTGGCTTGATGTCCCTGGGCTTTATGTCCTTCGGCGGCATGAACCTGTAAGGCTGAGGTAGAGAATTTTATGAATATGGAAAATATAACCATCATTCTTGGCGTCGCGATGTTTACCGGCATTGTGCTGGGGCTGGTTGCCTTCATCCTGGCAGCAAGGTCTCGCCTGGTTAGCAGTGGCGACGTGACGATTGAAATTAACGGCGAAAAAACAGTGACCTCGGCTGCTGGTGACAAGCTGCTACAAACCCTGGCGGCCAATGATCTGTTCCTGGCTTCGGCCTGTGGCGGCGGTGGTAGTTGCGCCCAGTGCAAATGTATTGTGTCTGAGGGCGGTGGTTCAATCTTGCCCACGGAAGAGGTTCACTTTACACGTCGTGAGGCGGCTGAAGGCTGGCGTTTATCTTGTCAGGTGCCGGTTAAGCAAGACATGAAAATTGTTGTGCCCGAAGAAGTCTTCGGCGTGAAGCAATGGGAATGTGTTGTTGAGTCTAACCCCAACGTGGCGACCTTTATTAAAGAGTTGACGCTGCGCTTGCCTGAAGGTGAAAGCGTTGATTTCCGCGCCGGTGGTTATGTGCAGCTTGAAGCACCAGCCCACCACATTAAGTTCAGCGACTTCGATATTGAAGAAGAATACCGTGGTGACTGGAACCACTTTAACTTTTTTGATCTCGAGTCGAAGGTCGATGAGCCGGTAATTCGCGCCTACTCCATGGCCAACTACCCCGAAGAGCAGGGTATTGTTAAGTTCAATATTCGTGTTGCTGCGCCACCACCACGTACTCAGGGTTTACCCCCCGGACAAATGTCCTCCTACGTGTTTAGCCTCAAGCCGGGTGACACTATCACCGTCTACGGGCCCTTTGGTGAGTTCTTCGCTACCGACACGGACAAAGAAATGGTCTTCGTCGGCGGCGGTGCAGGTATGGCACCCATGCGTTCGCACATCTTCGATCAGCTCAAGCGTTTGAACAGTACGCGTAAAATGAGCTTCTGGTACGGCGCTCGTAGCTTGCGCGAAATGTTCTACCAGGACGAGTACGACATGCTGGCCAAAGAGAACGAAAACTTTGATTGGCACATTGCACTGTCTGAGCCCCAGCCTGAAGATAACTGGGATGGTTTGACCGGTTTTATTCACAACGTACTGTTTGAGGAATACCTCAAAGAGCACGAAGCCCCCGAGGATTGCGAGTATTACATGTGTGGGCCACCGATGATGACAGCTGCAGTGATTCAGTTACTGCACAGCCTGGGTGTAGAGGATGATCATATCTTCCTCGATGACTTCGGCGGTTAATACGGTGAACTATCGTACTCGAACGGGGCCTTTATCGGCCTCGTTTTTGTTTCTGCTGGCTAGTCTCTGCCTGCTTTCAGCGTGTACTCGTAAAGATATTGATTTGTCCTTTACGGGTCAGACGATGGGCACCAGCTACCACATCACCGTGGTGACCGACGCCGGACGTTTTCCCGATGGTGTTGAAGATGCGGTCGCTGAATTACTCGATCGGCTCGACCAGTCAATGAGCACCTATAAGCCCGATTCTGAGCTCAACAACTTGAATCGACTTGCGGTTGGCGAAGAGTTAACTATCAGTACTGACCTGTGGCAGGTCTTACAGGGCGCCCAGCATATCCATGCTTTGACCCTCGGCGCATTCGATCCCACTGTAGGCCCCCTGGTTGACCTTTGGGGTTTCGGCCCTGAAGACACCGGCGATAAAGTACCTTCCGAGGCTGAAATTAATGCCTTGATGGCCAATGTCGACTTTGGGCAATTACGCCTGGGTAGTGACAATAAGGTCACTAAGCTGGCTGCAATTGATCTCGATTTATCGGCCATTGCCAAGGGCTATGCGGCCCAGCAAGTTGCCGCCTTACTTCGTAGTCAGGGCTTTAGTAATTTTCTGGTCGAAGTGGGTGGTGAATTACAATTAGCTGGCCACAATCGCAAGGGCTCGCCCTGGCGCATAGCCATTGAAGTGCCTAGCTTATTGCGCAGTGGTGTTGAAAAAGTTATCGCCGTTACGAATATCGGTGTTGCGACATCGGGTGACTATCGCAATTATTTTGAGCGCAATGGTGTGCGTTATTCCCACACCATTGATCCGCGTACCGGTAAGCCGATCACCCATAATCTCGCTTCGGTGACGGTGCTGGCCGATACTGCCGGGGTGGCCGATGCGCTGGCGACGGCGTTTATGGTGATGGGCGCAGACAAAACCCTGGTGTTAGCGGGGCAACGGGAGATCCCGGTCTATCTGCTGGTCAAAACTGATGATGGTTTTCAGGCTAGTCACAGTGAAGCCTTTAAGCCCTATTTGAACGGAGCTGAATAATGTTTGAATTAGTTTTTGCTTTTTTCTTTTTATTGCTGCTGGTTGCGGGTATGTCACTGGGTGTTATTTTTTCGAATAAACCCATTAAAGGCACTTGCGGAGGAATCGCTGCTCTGGGCCTGGATCGCAGTTGTGATATTTGTGGTGGCGATATGAAGAAGTGCGATGAAGAACAGGAGCGCGTGGCGTCCCAGTCTGGTGACTTATCTACCGAGCTGAGCTACGACGCTACAGAAAAGCCCGGTAGATAAGTTAGAGAGATTTATTCTTCTGTCTTGTCGAGGTTTTGTGCTGTGTGCTTGAGCACACTATGCAGGACATGATCGTATTCAAAATAGACGATGTAATCGCGATACTGCCAGGATGAAATGGGTGGCTCGCCAACGGCGCCATTGATTGCCTGGGGTGCGCCGAACTTAGCCTCTACACTGGCTCGACTTTGGCCATTTCTGGGAAGTTCCAGGTACTGTTTATCGGCAGCCTGGGAGCCGACGGGGACTTTGATAACCTCGGCAAAAGACACTTGCGCGATAATGGCAGTGGTGAAAATAACAGCGAATAACTTTCCCATAATGTGCTCCCAGTTTGGGCGGTATAAAAAATACTTGAAGGCCAAGATTATAGACAGTCTGAAGTTCGAAAGTACAAGGTCGCGGTGTTGATATGCAGAGTCAATCAAGGTTTTGTCGTCTGGTGCTGCCTTTTACTTCTATTAAACCTCTGGTAATGATTGGCAACAATCTGTTCCGGCACCAGTTTCTGGTTTTTTAACGTGACCAACACCTTACTGCAATGATTTCCCGCCTGTCAGTTTTTATTGGTCTACGCTACATAACCAGTGGTCGAGCGGATGGCTTTGGCTCTTTCGTCTCCCTATTTTCTTTTCTGGCCATGAGTCTTGGCGTGATGGTACTAATTCTTGTGCTGTCGGTGATGAATGGTTTTGACCGGGAAATTAAAACCCGTTTACTCGAAGTGATTCCCCACGCCACAGTCAATGTTCCCCAGGGTCTTGAAGACTGGCAGGCTCTGGCTAGCTCTCTGGATCAGCCGGGGGTTTCAGCTGCCATCCCCTACATTGAGGGTCAGGCTATGCTCACCTCCGCGTCGTATTTTCAAGGCGTGAGTGTGCAGGGCGTGCTGCCCAGTGCCAGCGATTCGCCCTATGTTACTGGTGTCCCCGGCCCCAATGCTCTGACATCTCAGATCGAAAAGCTGCAAGCCGGTGGCTATGGTGTGGTCCTGGGTTCGTTGCTGGCGAGAAGCCTTGATGTGCGAGTGGGTGACCGTCTTTTACTTACCTTGCCGGAATTATCCGTCACGCCGCTGGGTGTCTTTCCACGCGTCAAACAAGTGACCGTGCTCGGTGTTTTTCAGGTGGGCGCGCAAATTGATAGCGGCGTTGCCTTTATGCACATCAAAGACCTTGGTCGCTTGTTGCGCATGGGCCATAAAGTTAGTGGCTTGCGATTGTTTTTTGATGATCCTTTTACGATGTCCGCCTTGCCTTTTCTACATGACGAGGTACGCGCGCAGGGCTATCAACTCGAGACCTGGCAGCAATCGATGGCGCAGCTTTTTCAAGCTATTCGCACAGAGAAAACAGTGGTTGGCCTATTGCTGTCGGTGATTATCGGGGTTGCCGCCTTTAATATTGTTGCCAGCCTGGTGCTGATGGTGAATGAAAAGCGCAAGGATATTGCCGTGCTGAGAAGCCTCGGCATGATGCCCGCGACAATCGCGGCGATTTTTAGAACCCAGGGTGGCGTAACGGGCGTGTTGGGTGTTGTTTTTGGTGTTGTTGCCGGTTGTCTATTGGCGCCGAATATTGGTGCCTTAGTGGCATTTTTGGAAGGTCTCGTGGGTGCTCAGGTGTTCGATCCCGAGCTGTATTTTATCACCGTCCTGCCCTCGCACCTGCAGTGGTTCGATGTCATTGTGGTGGGGTCACTGGGTGTCATCTTAAGTGTGCTGGCCACCCTGTACCCGGCCTGGCGTGCGGGTAAAGTACCACCCGCAGAAGCCCTGCGTTATGAGTAACTGGAGAGTTGATGAGTAGTCATAGCGTTGGAAATAGCGATAGTTTGCCGGTCATCGATTGCCGTGCACTGTGCAAATCCTATGTCGAGGGTGGCAACCCGCTCACAGTGTTGTCGAATATAAATTTAATGATCAAAGCCGGTGAAAAGCTGGCTATTATTGGTGCCTCAGGTTCCGGTAAATCGACCCTGTTGAATATGCTCGGTGGTTTGGATGCGGTGAGTAGTGGCGAGGTCATCGTCAGCGGCCACAGCTTCGCGACCATGAGTGAGTCGGAATCTGCACAGTGGCGCAATCAGCAGCTTGGCTTTGTTTATCAATTTCACCATTTACTGGGTGAGTTTACGGCCCTCGAAAATGTTGCCATGCCGCTTTTAATTGGTGGTGTGAAACGCAATGAAGCGCAGCGACGCGCCAGGGCAATACTTGAGCGTGTTGGTTTGGGTGAGCGCCTTAAGCATAAGCCATCGACACTTTCCGGTGGCGAACGTCAGCGGGTGGCCATTGCTCGTGCCCTGGTCACTGAGCCCTCCTGTGTGTTGATGGACGAGCCAACGGGCAATCTCGATGCCGACACGGCTGAAACAGTTCTTCAGCTATTGCTTGAACTTAATGCTGAATTATTGATTAGTTTTGTCATCGTTACTCACGACCGAGATATCGCCGCTCAGATGGATCGCGTGCTGGTATTGGAGAAGGGTGAATTGTACGAGTCCAGGGTTTAATGCGCAGCTACCCTATTTTTATAGGTCGGCGTTTCTTTAGCGCCGGCTCTTCCCGCAGCGGCACCAATAAGCAGCTGGCCTCATTCATTGCTCTGTTGGCAATTAGTGGGCTGGTGCTTGGTGTCGCCTTGATGATTATCGTGCTCTCAGTGATGAACGGTTTCGATAAAGAAATGCGTACTCGGGTGCTGGGTGTGGTACCTCATATTCAACTTTTCACACCGGGTGGCGTCAGTGATTGGTCCCTCCTGGCGGAGAAGATTTCACAGGCGCCGCAAGTTAGGGACGTTAAACCCTTTACTCAGTTAGATGGCATGTTGAATTTTCGCGGTAGCACACAGGCGGTGCAGCTACTGGGTACTACGGGTGAGGGCCTGGGCGAAGGCTTTAGTTTGGCGGAGGGCAGTGCCGCCTATTCAAAGCTGAGTGCTGATGAAATCTTACTTCCTCTACCTTTGGTTGAAAAGCTGGGTGTGAAAACCGGCGACAGTATGACTCTCATTATTCCGGGTCAGGTTACCGAGGGTCGTCAGGCCTTGCCCAGAGCTCGGGTCTTTCAGTTGGCCGGCATCTATCAAACGCACACCGCTGTCGATGCCCGAGTGGCATTGGTGAGCCTGCAAACGGCCAGCACGCTGTCAGGCTTTGAAGGGCGGGTTGGCGGCCTGCGCCTGAAGGTTGATGATGTCTTTAATGCCCGGCAAATTGCATACCAGCTGTTGCGGCAATTACCCGAAGACTTTCGTTTTACCGACTGGCTGCAAACTCACGGCAACCTTTATCAGGCGATTCAAATGTCGCGCAAGCTTGTGGGCTTGCTGGTGTTTCTGGTGATCGCCATTGCCGTATTTAATATCGTTTCAATGTTGGTGATGACAGTCGTCGAAAAGCGGGGTGATATCGCGGTGTTAAAAACCCTGGGTGCAAGCAACGCTGCGGTACTGGCTATTTTCCTGGTGCAGGGTGCGATGATTGGCGTTGCGGGAACGGCGCTGGGTGTTTTGCTCGGGGTACTCGGCAGCTATTTTGTTGCCGATATTATTGCTGTACTCGAGGGTTTAATGGGGCGACAGTTTCTCAGCATTGATATTTACCCCATCGATTATATTCCCTCCGACCTGCGCAGCTCTGACGTCATACTGGTTGCTGTAGTCGCGCTGGCACTCAACTTTTTCGCCGCGCTGTATCCAGCCTGGCGCGCTGCTCGATTACAACCGGCCCAGGTCTTGCGTTACGAATAAGTGCTTGTGGTAAGGTGTTTTCGGTTTGTGGCTTTTTATATCGCCAAGATTTATGCAGAGCGTTGTAGACGTTTTTGTTTTCTTTCTTCCCAGCTTTTTATCACTTTCCAGCGCCATAAAATACGCACAGTTAAATAACCGATGCCGCCAATAATCAGACCGCAGGTGACTCCAGCGAGGAGCATGGGTAAATAAATATTGTCAAAATTTTCGCTGAGCCATTGCCAGTTGAAGTGAGTGGCGCTGGCGGCCGCGTCATGGCCAATCATCCATTGCCCAAGTTTATGCAGACCAAGAATCATTGGCGGAATGGTTAGCGGGTTGCTTACCCAGATTAACACCACCGATATTGGCAGGTTGCAGCGAAACACCAGTGCCAGTGCGGTGACCACAAAGGTTTGCCCCGGTAGGGGTAAAAAAGCACAGAATAAACCGATGAAAAAAGCGGTAGAAACCGAGTGGCGATTTAAATGCAGCAGATGGGGATCGTTCAGAATCGGACCAAACCAACGCGAGACGAGGGAGTTGGGCTTCGGATTCAATTTGACGGGTATTAGCCGGCGGAACAGTTTTCTGGGCATTACACTGGTTGAGGGACTCGGTTAAAAAGCGTTGGCATTATGCCCACTTTTTTTCGCCCAAACCATAAGCCAGGTGCTTATTTGTGCGCCTGCTTGCGCTCTGTCAAAGCGGGCTATGCAATAAAAGGCTATAAGATTGTCGGACAATCGAGGTTGATTGGTTGCTTGTTTATTGGTATAAAACCCACCCTGTCAGACAACAGTTGCTCATTGACCCGCGATTTAAACGATTGAACACGTATATAGCCCCTTCCAGCGTCTCTACCGCCGTCGATACCCTATTTCATCGCCTGCGTGGCGATATTATTTGTGGACAGATAGCGGCGGGTAGCAAGATCAATGAGGCAGAGCTGAGTCGTCAATATAAAGTCGGGCGCAGTACGGTTCGCGAGGCCCTGGCTCGTTTGGTCTCCGCCTGTTTGGTGTCGCGCAAGGCCAATGCTGGGGCTCGGGTTATTGAACTCAGCGTGCACGGACTGCTTGAGATATACCATGTGCGTGAAGCGCTGGAAGGCATGGCCTGCCGTCTGGCCGCGCAGAATATGAGTGCGGCTGAAATTACCGAGTTACAGCAGCTGCTCGAAGAACATATGCAAAATAGTGAGCTACAAGAGGGTAGGGCCTATTATCAGAAAGAGGGCGATCTGGATTTTCACTATCGCCTGGTCAAGGGCAGCGCTAACAGTGAGTTAATTCGTCTGCTCTGCGATGAACTTTATGCCAAGGTGAGAATGTACCGCTACCAGTTCGGCATGCTCAGCCCCCGGGCCAGTGATGCCTTTTCTGAGCACCGACTCATTGTGCAGGCCATTGCCGACCGCGATGGCGAAATGGCTGAAATGCTGATGCGCAGACACATACGCGCATCCCGAATTAATGTTGAACGGCAGATGGGCGATGGCCTCGATTTGCCGCTTAAACCTCTTAGTTAAGTGCCCAGTAACTGAGTAAGTAAACAAGTAAGCAAATAAACAGTTAACAAGTACCAACGTAAAGACAACGTACGACAACATAGGTGATATATGGCTACATCATTAACCCCCGGTGCTCGCTTTCGCAAGGCGCTGGTCGATAACAAACCCCTGCAAATTCTCGGCACTATCAATCCCTACTGCGCGATGATGGCCGAGCAGATTGGCCACAAAGCTATTTATCTGTCCGGTGGCGGTGTTGCTAATGCCTCCTACGGCCTGCCCGACCTGGGTATGACCAGCCTTAACGATGTGCTCGAAGATGTGCGTCGTATTACCGCCGCAGTTGAAGTGCCATTGTTGGTCGATATCGACACTGGCTGGGGTGGAGCGTTCAACATCACCCGCACTGTGAAAGACATGATTCGCGCCGGTGCTGCGGCGGTACATATTGAAGATCAAATTGCGCAAAAGCGCTGTGGCCACCGCCCCAACAAAGAGATCGTTAGCCAGGGCGAAATGGTCGACCGCGTTAAAGCGGCAGTCGATGCCCGCACTGATGAGAGTTTTTTCATCATGGCGCGTACCGATGCCTTTGCTCAGGAAGGGCTGGAGAGTGCCATTGAACGCGCTCAGGCCTGCGTTGAAGCCGGTGCCGATGGCATCTTCGCCGAGGCGGTGAATGAAGAAGAACACTACCGTGCTTTCAGTGCGGCAATAGATGTACCCCTGCTGGCAAATATTACGGAGTTTGGGCAAACACCGCTGTACAATAAGGCCGAGTTGGGCGAGTGGGGCGTCGATATGGTGCTTTACCCACTGTCGGCTTTCCGGGCTATGAACAAGGCGGCAGAGCACGTTTACACCAGCATTCTTGAAGAGGGTGATCAAAAGGCAGTCGTCGATACCATGCAAACTCGCATGGAGTTGTACGACTACCTCAGCTATCACGAGTACGAGCAGAAGCTCGATAGCTTGTTTGCCCAGGGTAAGAACAAGTAGTTTAAAAACAAAGAATTAAAACACTTTAATAAAGTGTTTTATTGTTAAATTTAGCAGTCAAATTAAGTTCGAGAATAACTCGCACTGATTAATAGTAGAGGAAATGGAACATGGCAACTAAAGTACTTTCAGGCGCAGGCCTACGCGGCCAGGTGGCCGGTAAAACAGCACTATCAACCGTCGGTAAAGAGGGCTCTGGTTTAACGTATCGGGGTTACGATGTTAAAGATCTGGCTGAAACCTGCGTATTTGAAGAAGTCGCCCACCTGATTTTAAAGGGCGCACTGCCCACTCAAGCTGAGTTGGACGCCTATCGTACAACGTTGAAAGGTCTGCGCGGTTTGCCCCAGGCCTTGAAAGATGTGCTCGAGCGCATCCCCGCCGACGCCCACCCCATGGACGTGCTGCGCACTGGTTGTTCCTTCTTGGGCAACCTCGAAACTGAAACTGACTTCGCCCAGCAGGAAGCCGCGACTGATCGCTTGCTCGCAGCCTTCCCATCCATCATTTGCTACTGGTACCGTTTCAGTCACGACGGCGTAAAAGTTGAGACCGAGACCGATGACGAGTCCATTGGCGGCCACTTCTTGCACATGCTGCGCGGCGAAAAACCCAACGAGCTGCACGAGCGCGTGATGAATGTTTCGCTGATTCTCTACGCCGAGCATGAGTTTAACGCGTCGACCTTTACCGCCCGCGTTTGCGCTTCTACCCTGTCTGACCTGCACTCCTGCGTTACCGCAGCGATTGGCAGCCTGCGTGGCCCACTGCATGGCGGTGCCAACGAAGCGGCAATGGATATGATCGAAGGCTTCACTAGCGCCGACAATGCCGAAGAAGAAATGATGGGCATGCTGGCGCGCAAAGATAAAATCATGGGCTTCGGTCACGCTATTTATGCCGACTCTGACCCCCGTAATGCCATCATTAAGGAGTGGTCAGAAAAGCTCGGTAAAGACGTTGGCGACACCGTTCTCTACCCTGTATCGGTTCGCTGTGAAGAAGTGATGTGGCGCGAGAAGAAGTTGTTCTGTAACGCTGACTTCTTCCACGCCTCGGCCTACCACTTTATGGGTATTCCCACTAAGTTGTTCACGCCGATTTTTGTTATGTCGCGCCTCACCGGTTGGGCCGCTCACGTCTTTGAGCAACGCGCCGACAACCGCATTATTCGCCCCAGTGCCGAATACACTGGGCCTGATATGCGTGGCGTACCAGCGATCACCGAGCGTTAATGGCACAGCTCAGGTAATTGATCGTCAAACAAAAAGGAGTGTCGTGTTTGCGGCGCTCCTTTTTTAATTTCAATAAGTTACAAGTCATACCTTGTGTGATTTGTTTTATAAAGAGCATGACATTATGAATACCGAATACCGTAAATCCCTACCCGGTACCCAGCTCGATTTTTTCGACACGCAAGAGGCTGTCGATGCTATCGCGCCGGGTGCCTACGCCAAGCTGCCCTATGTTTCTCGTGTTTATGCCGAAAACCTGGTGCGTCGCTGTGAGCCCGAAGTACTGACAGACTCACTGAAGCAAATCATTGAAGGCAAGCAAGATCTCGACTTCCCCTGGTATCCCGCGCGCGTTGTGTGTCACGATATTCTTGGCCAGACCGCCCTGGTTGATCTCGCCGGTTTGCGCGATGCCATCGCCGACAAAGGTGGTGACCCCGCCGAAGTGAACCCAGTGGTACCAACCCAGTTGATCGTCGACCACTCATTGGCCGTAGAAGCCCCCGGTTTTGATAAAGACGCCTTTGCCAAAAACCGCGCCATTGAAGACCGTCGCAACGAAGACCGCTTCCACTTTATTAACTGGACCAAGAAAGCCTTCAAGAACGTTGACGTGATTCAGCCCGGCAACGGCATCATGCACCAGATCAATCTCGAGAAAATGTCGCCGGTGATTCAGTCCCGCGACGGCGTGGCTTTCCCCGACACACTGGTCGGCACCGACAGCCACACCCCTCACGTCGATGCTCTGGGTGTTATCGCCCTCGGTGTAGGTGGTCTTGAAGCCGAAACGGTAATGCTCGGTCGCCCTTCCTATATGCGCCTGCCCGACATCATCGGCGTTGAGCTGAAAGGTAAAGCTCAGCCGGGTATTACTGCTACCGACATCGTACTGGCGCTGACCGAATATTTGCGCAACGAGAAAGTGGTTTCCTCCTATCTTGAGTTCTTCGGCGAAGGTGCCGCTAATTTGAGTCTGGGCGACCGTGCAACGATTTCGAATATGACACCTGAGTTTGGTGCCTCTGCCGCGATGTTCTACATCGACCAGCAGACCATCGACTACTTGAAAATCACCGGCCGCGATGCCGAGCAAGTGAAGCTGGTTGAGACTTACGCCAAACAAACCGGTCTTTGGGCAGACAGTCTGAAAACTGCCGAATACCCCCGTGTATTGAATTTTGATTTGTCCACAGTAGTACGCACCATTGCTGGCCCGTCCAACCCCCATGCCCGCGTGCCAACGTCAGAGCTGGCCGCCCGTGGTATCTCTGGTGTGGTTGAAAATGAAGAGGGCCTGATGCCCGATGGCGCAGTCATTATTGCCGCCATCACCAGCTGTACCAATACCAGTAACCCGCGCAACGTTATTGCCGCAGCACTGATTGCCCGCAATGCCAATAAACTGGGTTTGACCCGCAAGCCCTGGGTGAAGACCTCCTTTGCCCCCGGTTCAAAAGTCGCCCAGCTGTATTTGGAAGAGGCGGGTCTTTTGCCTGAGCTGGAAAAACTCGGCTTTGGCATCGTCGGTTTTGCCTGTACCACCTGTAACGGTATGAGCGGTGCGCTCGACCCGGTGATTCAGCAGGAAATTATTGATCGGGATCTCTATTCAACTGCCGTGTTGTCGGGCAACCGCAACTTCGATGGTCGTATTCATCCCCACGCCAAGCAGGCATTTTTGGCTTCACCACCCCTCGTGGTCGCCTATGCCATTGCCGGTACTATTCGTTTCGATATTGAAAAAGATGTGCTTGGCAAAGATCAAAACGGTAACGACATCACCCTGAAAGATATCTGGCCCAGCGATGAAGAGATCGACGCCATTGTTGCCGCTAGCGTTAAGCCTCAGCAGTTTCGCGATATCTACATCCCCATGTTTGATCTCACCGAAGAGACGGGCGAGCAGATCAGCCCACTCTACGACTGGCGTCCACAGACCACTTATATTCGCCGCCCCCCGTACTGGGAAGGCGCACTGGCCGGTGAGCGCACTATGAAGGGCATGCGTCCTCTGGCGGTGCTGGGTGACAACATCACTACCGACCACCTTTCGCCATCGAATGCCATTCAGCTCAACAGTGCTGCCGGTGCCTACCTCGACAAAATGGGCCTGCCCGAGGAAGACTTTAACTCCTACGCCACCCACCGGGGTGACCACCTCACGGCCCAGCGCGCCACCTTCGCCAACCCCAAACTGTTCAATGAAATGGTGCAGGAAAACGGTGAAACCAAACAGGGCTCGCTAGCGCGTATCGAACCCGAAGGCAAAGTCAGCCGCATGTGGGAAGCCATTGAAACCTATATGGAGCGCAAGCAGCCGCTGATTATTGTTGCCGGTGCCGACTACGGTCAGGGTTCTTCTCGCGACTGGGCGGCCAAAGGCGTACGTCTGGCCGGTGTTGAAGCGATTGTCGCCGAGGGCTTTGAGCGCATTCACCGCACTAACCTTGTAGGTATGGGTGTTATGCCGCTGGAATTTAAAGCCGGTGAAAATCGCAAGACCTACGGCATCGATGGCACCGAGACTTTTGATGTGATCGGTAAGGCTAGCCCTAGGGCCGAGCTGACGCTGCGCATTAACCGTAAGAACGGTGAAACTGTCGACGTGCCAGTGACCTGTCGTCTCGACACCGCTGAAGAAGTGCTGGTTTACGAAGCGGGCGGTGTGTTGCAGCGCTTTGCTCAGGACTTTTTAGAGTCCTCAGTAGCTGTATAACGAGCTTTGTTGCACAAGGAAGTGTGTAAATGAAAATATTGATCGTTTTGATAGCAGTTTTTTCTCCACAAGTTTTATATGCGCAAGATGCTGATTACTGGGAGCTATACGAAACCTATGCTGCGGCTGATGTGGCAAAGTATCACGACATACTCCAAAGTATAGAAGCCGGAGATATAGGTAAGGCTAAGCAAAAAATCCTCTCTTACCAGGGTGGTGAGTTGCTAGTTCTTGAAAATATGCGTAAGTACCGAGAAATAAGCAGCAGCTCAGTAGAAGTGGTTAAAATGGTGCGACAGTACAACCATGAATTTATTGAATAACGTTTTATTTTTTACAACTATTCGGTTTGCTTAGTGGATTGATTGGTTAAGCAAAGTGGTTTGACTCGCGCACTAAACAGTTAGTGTAAATAAGTTTCAATGGGAAGTTTTTATGGCTCACGTACCTCAAATCAAAGTCCCCGCCACCTATATGCGTGGCGGCACCAGTAAAGGTGTTTTCTTTAGCTTGCTAGATCTGCCCGAGGCTGCGCAGGTTGCTGGTGCTGCACGCGATGCCTTGTTGTTGCGTGTTATCGGCAGCCCCGACCCCTACGGTAAGCAAACCGACGGCATGGGTGGTGCTACATCCAGCACCAGTAAAACCGTAATTCTGGCGAAAAGTGAGCAAGCCGACCACGACGTTGACTACCTTTTTGGCCAAGTCGCCATCGACAAAGCCTTTGTCGACTGGAGCGGTAATTGCGGCAACCTCACAGCAGCGGTAGGGGCCTTTGCTATCAGTAATGGTCTGGTCGACGCCGGACGCATTCCCGTCGATGGCATTGCGGTGATTCGCATTTGGCAGGCTAATATCAAAAAAACCATTATTGCCCACGTACCCATGACGGCCGGTGAAGTACAAGAGACAGGCGATTTTGAACTCGACGGCGTTACCTTTCCCGCTGCCGAAGTACAGGTCGACTTTATCGACCCCGCCGATGGCGATGGCGCCATGTTCCCCACTGGCAATGTCGTTGACGAGCTAGAAGTACCCGGTGTAGGCACTTTTAAAGCCACTATGATCAACGCCGGTATTCCCACCATCTTTCTCAATGCAGACGAGATCGGCTATACCGGTGCCGAATTGCAGGAAGCTATTAACGGCGACCCCGCTGCGCTGACACGCTTTGAAACCATCCGCGCCCACGGTGCGATCCGCATGGGTTTAATTAAAGACGTCGAAGAAGCCGTCGCCCGCCAGCACACGCCCAAGGTTGCCTTCGTTGCACCGCCTAGCGCTTACACTTCCTCCAGTGGTAAAGACATCCCCGTGGCAGATATCGACCTGCAAGTGCGTGCTTTGTCGATGGGCAAACTCCACCACGCCATGATGGGCACCGCCGCTGTCGCAATCGGCACCGCAGCGGCTATCCCCGGTACTTTGGTGAATCTCGCTGCTGGTGGTGAAGCCCGCGATGCAGTGCGTTTTGGCCACCCCTCCGGCACTTTGAAAGTCGGTGCGCAAGCCAGTCAGGTTGATGGCGAGTGGGCGGTGAATAAGGCGAGCATGAGTCGTAGTGCTCGGGTATTGATGGAAGGCTGGGTTCGGGTGCCTGGGGATGTGTTTTAGGGTGTGTTTTTGCAAGACTAGATCCAGCTGGCACGAGTGTAGTGTCGCCTGTGCACTAAGCCTTTTTGATCTATGGTGAGTAGGGCGGGTAAAAATGCGTGATTGTAAGACTTCGTATCTGACCCCGTTATTTCTCAAATCGATTTAGGGCTTAGGGCTTAGGGGGATCGAAATCCCATGACTAAAAACAGCACTGCTTACCAACTGCAAATGTCCGCCGAACAAATGTTGGCACGAGCCAGGGAACTGACGGGCATTGACCTCGTCGACGAGGCGGCAATCGAGCCCCTGGCAGTCTTGCTCAGTGCATACAACACCGATGCCTGCCTCCACAAGGAAGGCGTGGCAGCGATTGAAAAGAAACTGTTGCGCCTGTTATGTAATCGTCTGCGCATGCAACGTGACTTTGCTGCGCATCCGGAAATAGCCGATGTGGAGATAAAAAATCCGACCTTCGTCTATGGCCAATTTCGAAGCGGAACCACAAAAGTGCAAAAGCTTTTGGCGGCCACCGGAGATTTTCACTACCTTCCCTTTTGGAAGACATTTCACCCATCACTGTTCACCGGCGAAAGAACCGAGTCTCCACAACCGCGGATGGAAGAAGCCAGTGAATATATCCGTTGGTTTGACGCGATGTCGCCGGAAGCCCGGTTGGGGCACCGCTTTCAAACGCTTGAGCCGGAGGAGGAAAGCCTCATCCTCGAACACAGCCTGGTGAACGCTATTTATATGGCGTTCTATACCATGACCAGTTACATGCAGTGGCATGCCACACAGAGCCCCGCCATTACCGTCGAATATCTGCGGGATATGCTGAAATACCTGCAATGGCAGTCAGGCGTCAACAAGCCCTGGGTGTTGAAAAATCCTGCGTGGCTTGGGCTGGAGCCTTTCATTCTTGATGTCTTCCCGGATGCCAACCTGGTGATGACCCATCGCGATCCAAACCAGACCATACCGAGCTTGTTTCGTTTGGGGGATGCTTTTTATGCGCCGTTTTCTGACAAAAAACCCGAGTATGAAATGCTACGGGCTGGGTTAGCCATGGGTCTTGAGCAGCATGTGATAAACCGCAAAACGCGACCCGACATCAAGGTTCTCGATATTTCCTATCCTGAAGTTACCGGCCCCGGCGATACCCTTGCTACAAAAGTTTACGATTTCTGTAGTATGCAATTCAGTGATGCGACGGCCAACAATATCCGCAAATGGGAAGCCGAAAATCCCATCCACAAATTGGGTGCTTTTAAATACGACCAGGCCGATTATCAATTAACGCCTGAAATAATTAATCAGGAATTCGCTTCGTACATAGAATTTGCAAACCAGCTATTTTGAGCAGGCAGAATATCAGCGTGCACAAAAGTGTTTATCGAAGAAATACAGCAAAAAATGGGCTCAAGTCTTGCTATCACGCAATGCTGTTTGCGCTTTTCTATGGTGCTTTTACACTGCCCCAGATTACTCATCAACATCAACATCATCAGCGTCGACCTGGCCGCTTAGGCGGCGACGCACGTGGGACCATGACATGCCGA
>ERZ1027208.39-NODE-39-length-74159-cov-17.812993_pt1 | contig 74159 bp, 75 predicted proteins | sample MGYA00520867_ERZ1027208 | MGnify/ENA primary metagenome ERZ1027208 (study PRJEB33311, sample SAMEA4378413) | marine metagenome | biome: Marine biome; feature: Fjord; material: Water | collected 2014-07-20T08:00:00Z/2014-07-... | depth 75 m ... | reverse complement strand
CCCTACCATAATTAAAAAAGTTCACGACCTAAACAGTCGTGAATATTGTTGTTCATGTAATGATGATGCTATTGCAGCCCCCATCAGGCCTGTCCCAATTTCATCATCTTTCATTGTTAATGCGTGCTCACATACTTGGGCCATCACCGGTATCAAACTTTGCAATGTTTTTTGTGCATCGGTTTGCCCCATAGGCATGGCTTTACTGGCACAGGTAATTTGATTCTCAACCCAGCTCCACACAAAGCCCAGTAAAGCATTTTCTATATTAATATCGGTGACCACGGACGCCAGTGAACTCATGGCCACCACGCTGGGTTTGTCACACATATCAAGTAATGGCATTCGCGCTTCATCTTGACCTAGGTGCCACTGAACATATGCGCTACCTACTTGAATGTCTTCTAGGTACAGTTCTTTGCTTTCACGAAAAGATAAAAGTGTATCATTCCAATATTGAATAGCCGTTTGATCATTCGCTTCCCATGCGTGAAACATACGAATAAATATGGGTAAGTCTAATAACCCCAAACCAAATTCTAAATTCTGTTTAATCCAAGCGTGAACGTCAGTTCTGTTTTTACACCAGCCTTTGTCCAGAGCAAATTCAAGACCCTGCGAATAAGCAAACGCCCCCACTGGTAAGGCTGGGCTTGATAAATGCAACAAGGCTAACAAACTGCTGGCTTGGGCATTCGCCTTTACCGAAGCTTCACCTTTTAAATTAGTGACTGTGGCCATGATCCGAACCTTCATCGTGCGAATGCTCATGACCTTCGTTTTCGCCATGATGATGGTGCCCACCCGTACCCGGAGTATACGCCCCGTTCTCAGGTTCAAATGGTGCCATTTCATGGGTCACATGAATGCCCAGACCATGCAGCATGTCATCTAAAACATAATCTTCTTGGAAGCGTAAAAACCCTTCACCAATTTGTAGTGGCACATGACGATTGCCAAGGTGATAACAGCCACGGGCAAATAAAGTAGCATCCTTCACATATGCAGTGGACACTTTTTCATTGGAGGCCAATATCATCAAGTATTCATTTTGATTGCTTGCCAATATAGTACCGTGTCGTAATACATGGCCCCGTTCAATTTGTATACCTGCATCGTTTCCGCTGTCGGTTACAAGTTTTAAACGGCCACGCTTACGATCGTCAAAACTCAAGCTAATGGTTTCACTGTTTGTTTCTGGCGCTATGCCTGTCTCTAAAATTTTTGTAAATATTTTCATTTTTAACTTAAAACCCGTAGGAGTCGCACCCTGTGCACGACCCGTAAATTACAAATCATACTGCTTGAAATGGTAATGTTTGTTTTAATTAATTCCGTCACCATTTGCTCTTTTAAATATATTTAATTATTTGGCTTCGCGCACAGAGTGCGACACCTACAATTAGAATAAATAATAGCGCTGTGCCATGGGCAATACTTCTGCCGGTTCGCAGCTTAACTCAACCCCATCCGCTTTCACCACATAGGTTTGAGGGTCCACTTCTAACTTGGGTTGGTAATCATTTAGCTTCATATCAGATTTGGTTAATTTGCGAGTATCTCTGACAGCACTTAATTGTTTTTTCAAACCTAAATGATCAAGTGTGCCTTTTTCTAATGCGCTTTTAGAAACAAAACTGATACTGGTTTCGTGTACCGCCTTACCCATGGATCCAAACATCATTCGATAATGCACAGGCTGCGGCGTTGGAATAGATGCGTTGGGATCACCCATTGGTGCACCTGCAATCATGCCGCCCTTTATGATTAAAGAAGGCTTGGTACCAAAAAACATGGGGTTCCATAAAACTAGGTCAGCCAGTTTACCAACTTCTATGGACCCTACCTCGTGAGCAACGCCCATTGTGATGGCGGGGTTGATGGCATATTTGGCAATGTAACGCTTGCAGCGAAAGTTATCATGCCCTTCAGTGTCTTCTGGCAATGCGCCACGTTGCACTTTCATTTTGTGCGCTGTTTGCCATGTGCGTGTAATTACTTCGCCAACACGGCCCATGGCCTGTGAATCTGACGAGATCATACTAAAGCAACCAAGGTCATGAAGAATGTCTTCAGCGGCAATGGTTTCGCGACGAATACGTGAATCCGCAAACGCAACATCTTCTGGAATGTTTGGATCTAGATGGTGACACACCATTAACATATCTAAATGCTCGTCAACCGTGTTCACAGTGTAAGGTCGAGTAGGGTTTGTCGACGAAGGCAAAACATTTGGCTCGCCTGCGGCTTTTATGATGTCGGGCGCGTGACCACCACCAGCGCCTTCTGTGTGGTATGTGTGAATGGTGCGACCTTTAAACGCGGCTAACGTGTCTTCAACAAAACCGGATTCGTTTAATGTGTCTGTGTGTATGGCAACTTGTACATCTTGTTCGTCGGCCACGGTTAAACAGCAATCAATAGACGCAGGGGTTGTGCCCCAATCTTCGTGCAGTTTTAAACCCATTGCACCGGCTTCAACTTGTTCAGTTAATGCCGCTGGTAAACTTGCGTTACCCTTGCCTAGAAAACCAATGTTCATTGGGAGATCTTCTACCGCTTGTAGCATTTTTCCAATGTGCCAAGGCCCTGGTGTGCAGGTGGTTGCATTGGTGCCAGTCGCTGGGCCGGTACCACCGCCTAACATGGTGGTCACGCCACTCATTAATGCTTCTTCAATTTGCTGTGGGCAAATAAAATGAATGTGCGCGTCGACACCACCGGGGGTTAAAATTTGGCCTTCACCTGCAATGACTTCGGTACCGGGTCCCACTTCAATGGTGACACCTTCTTGTGTGTCTGGGTTGCCAGCCTTACCGATGGCTTGAATACGTCCGGCCTTAATTGCAACGTCAGCTTTCACTACCCCCCAATAATCCAATATCAGTGCATTCGTGATCACGGTATCCGCAACATGTTTACTGACCGACTGGCTTTGTCCCATGCCATCACGTATCACTTTACCGCCACCAAATTTTACTTCGTCGCCGTAAACGGTGTAATCTTTTTCGGGTGAAATAAACAATTCGGTATCACCCAAACGTACCTTGTCACCAACGGTCAGGCCATACATGTCAACGTAGGCTTTACGATCTATCTTTGCCATATTATGTTCCTAAACCTTACCCTGAACTTCGCCACGAAAGCCGTATATTTCTTTTTTACCGGAAAACTCCACAAGTTCAACGGTACGCGTTTGGCCCGGTTCAAAACGAACCGCGGTACCGGCTGCAATATTTAATCGGAATCCCTTGGTCTGTTCTTTCTTGAATGTTAATGCTGGGTTCACTTCATAAAAATGATAGTGACTGCCAATTTGAATAGGGCGATCCCCTGTATTGGCCACTTCAATACTCAAGGTTTTACGACCTACATTTATTTTGATATCGCCATCGGCGTAAATCACTTCACCTGGGATCATACAAACCTCTATTTTTATATTATTTTCTAAGCGCCAACGGCTGTGGTTTTAATACAAACTCATTCAACCTGTACGAGTCGTTCTTGCACGCGACCATTTCATTCAAATTAAAACCGCATGAAAAGAGGGTGATTTATTTAATTAAATCGCTCACCAACTATTCACTTAAACCTATTAATAGCCTCTGATATCGCGTGCAAGCACGACTCCTACACTATACTTTGAATTTATATTAATTATTAACCTGTACGAGTCGTGCTTGCACGCGACCATTTTATTCAAATTAGAACTGCATGGAAAAGAGGGGGATTTATTTAATTAAATCTCTCACCAACTATTCACTGAAACATATTGATAGCTTCTGATATCGCGTGCAAGCACGACTCCTACATTTACTTTTTGCGGCCCTAAAAAATTGCTTCCATTCAACGTCTGATTGACATCATGACTTTAAGCTATTGGGTTATGAACGGTAACCAATTTTGTTCCGTCTGGAAAAGTCGCTTCAACTTGCACGTCATGAATCATTTCAGGAATACCATCCATTACTTGATCACGGCTTAATACTTGGCGCCCTGTATTCATTAAATGCGCCACTGTTTCACCGTCTCTTGCGCCTTCCATAATGAAGGCACTGATTAAAGCAATGCATTCTGGATAATTTAATTTAACACCCCGATCTAAACGCTTTTGAGCAAGTTCGGATGCGACAAACAGAAGTAATTTATCTTTTTCTCTTGGAGATAATTCCATGAGGATTCCTTTTTCTAAATTCTATCGTATTAAATATTCGAAAATACTTGTGCTAAGTTCGCCAAATTCTAGGGGCACAAGCATGCTTGTTAATTATATGAGGGCGAACAATGGTCCATAAACTTTCAAAATTTTCTCTGGCATGCTCGGCTTTGTCACCTAAAAATCGAGCAATAAACACATCTGGTTTTTGCGTAATTGCTACGCAAGCAGGTGCAATTGTTTCATTAATTTTTGCTTGCCACTCTTGCAATCGGCTTTCAATGTCACGGGTCATGACATCAGCACTGATAACAAATGTGCCAAATACGCTTTTATTCTGAAAACCTGCCACACCAGCTTGTATTTCACTTGGCGCAGTTAATACCAATCTGTCATTGAATAAAGGCTGGCTGTCTTTTGTAATACACAGAGATTGATACAAACCACCAGACTCAAATTTTTCATTACTTTCTAATCTGCCCAAGCATGTGATTTCCCAGCCAATATAAAGCCCACCGCCTTCAATATTTACCTGTGTAATCAGCTCACCATCTGCTTGATCAAATAGAATGTTTTCTTGGGGAAGGTATTCAACGATTGCTTTGTCGGCTACCTTGATATCAACATGCTGTCCCTGCTTGATGCCACTGATATTACGGTAGATTTTACCCGCTGATGGGGTCGTTACTAAAACATGGGCACGGGTTTGAGCATGAATGGTTATGGCCAGTTTATCCCCGCCCACCAAACCACCAGGGGGGTGCAGCAAATATAAATGCAGGCAATCCAAACCTTCGGGGTAAAACGGTCGCTGAACCCTTAAAGGGCCAAAGTGCTCAGTACGGCCCATTCGTGTATGTCCATCTACATTGTGAAATTCACCGCTAAATTTTGCGCGCCAGCGCTTAACGTCAAATTCAATGTGAGAAGATTGGGCAATCGAGTTCATTATTATTTTCGTTGTTTACAATATGTTTAATTAAGACCATGCCTGTAACCGTCTCGAAATACAAATATGGCGCAAGAATACACAATCATAATGATCAGTTTCAAAGCAGCACTTGTATCACGAACCGTTACCGAACAATTTATGCGTTAAATGGCCAATAATTTTTGAACGTCATCAGACGACTTTAATTTTTCTTGATTGCCTTCTGATACCACGCGTCCACGCTCTAGAATGATGTAGTCATCTGCCAAAGCAGTGGCAAAGTCTAAGTATTGCTCAACCAGCACAATAGCCATGTTGCCACGGTCTCTAAGCAACTCAATTACGCGCTGAATGTCTTTTATAATAGAAGGTTGAATACCTTCTGTAGGCTCATCTAGAATCAACATTTTTGGGCGCAGTAATAAGGCCCTTGCGATAGCAAGTTGCTGTTGCTGGCCACCAGATAGGTCCCCCCCTCTTCGCCCTAACATTTGCTTTAACACGGGAAACAGTTCGTACACCTCTTCATCAATGAAGCGGTCTTTCTTTTTTAAACTTGAAAAGGCTGTCTTCAGGTTTTCTTCAACGGTAAGCTGCGAAAAAATATCACGGCCTTGTGGCACATATGCAATGCCGCTTTTAGCACGATCATAAGAGGCTAATTTAGAAATGGATTGACCATTCCATAATATATCCCCTGATTTAGGCGACATGTGGCCTGACAGGGCTTTCATTAATGTGGTTTTACCCACACCATTACGCCCAAGCACACAGGTAACCTTACCAATTTCTGCTTTCATTGATACATCGTAAAGGGCTTGGCTTGCTCCGTAGGCCACATCTAAATTCTTTACTTCTAACATGTTAGCGCCCCAAATATACTTCAATGACTTTTTGATTGTTTTGCACAGTTTCTAACGAGCCTTCGGCCAATACACTGCCTTCGTGTAAAACGGTTACCTTGCACTCTAACGCGGCGATAAAGTCCATGTCGTGCTCAACCACAACCAAGGAATGATTTTTCGCCAGCTTTTTAAATAGCTCAGCGGTTTTCATGGTTTCTTCATCGGTCATGCCTGCAGCGGGTTCGTCAATCAAAAGTAATTCGGGTTCTTGACTGATTAACATGCCTATTTCTAGCCACTGCTTTTGACCATGAGATAAGTTAGCTGCTGTATCGTCACGTTTGTCGTCTAAGCTGATTAATTCTAAAATGTCATTGATCTTTCTTAAGCCATCATCGCTTAGCTTATAAAACAAAGCCTGCCAAACACTGCGACTGCCTTTTAAAGACAGCTCTATGTTTTCGAATACCGTTAAGCTTTCTATGACGCTGGGCTTTTGAAACTTACGACCCACACCAAGGTTGGCTATTTCGGCTTCATCGTGTTTTGTCAGATCAATTGAATTTTGAAATAATACCGTTCCAGAATCTGGGCGCGTCTTACCGGTAATAATGTCCATCATGGTGGTTTTACCCGCACCATTTGGCCCAATAATGGCTCGCATTTCACCGGGTTCGATGCACAGGGATAAATTATTAATGGCTTTAAAGCCATCAAAGCTCACATTCACACCGTCTAGATAAAGCGCAAATTCATTTTCTAAATGTTTTGGTCTTGCTAACGCCATGATTACGCGCCTCCCTTGATCGACGCGAATTTCTCTTTTAAGAAGAAGTATAACTGGCTGCTTTTACCATCACCTTGTTTGATGTTTTGAACAACACCAACGATACCTTTTGGTAAGTACAATGTACTTAATACAAACAAACCACCCAGCATGAACAACCACAGTTCAGCAAATGCACCCGTGAAATATGTTTTTGCATAGTTAACCGCAATGGCACCAATCACAGCGCCAAACAATGTACCTCGACCGCCAATGGCTACCCATATAATGATTTCGATAGAATAAATAGGCGTGAACTCACCAGGATTAATAATGCCCACTTGCGGTACGTATAAAGCCCCTGCAATACCGGCCAGCATGGCAGACACCACAAAGATAAATAATTTAAAGTATTCAACTTTATACCCTATGAATCGGGTTCGCATTTCTGCATCACGAATACTGACCAGTACACGGCCCAGTTTTGATGTGGTGATAAATCGGCTGATCAGATAGCCCAACACTAGCGCCAGTGCAGATGCAATAAACAGCGCATTACGTGTACCAGGACTTTGCAAATCGAATCCTAGAATGTCTTTAAAGTCGGTTAATCCATTATTGCCACCAAAGCCCATATCATTACGGAAAAAGGCAAGCATCAATGCATAGGTTAATGCTTGAGTAATAATGGATAAGTACACACCCGTTACACGAGATCTAAACGCCAACCAACCAAATACAAACGCTAATGTACCCGGTACAACCAGTACCATGATCATGGCAAACCAAAACTGATCAAAACCAAGCCAATACCATGGCAATTGATCCCAACTTAAGAACACCATAAAGTCTGGCAATTCGGCATTACCATACACGCCGCGCTCACCTATTTGACGCATCAAGTACATGCCCATGGCATAGCCACCTAACGCAAAGAATGCACCGTGACCTAAGCTCATTATGCCGCAATATCCCCAAATCAAATCCACTGACAACGCCAGCAGCGCATAACATAAATACTTCCCCGTTAGGGTTAATGCATAAGTGGATACGTGAAACATGGAGTCTTGTGGAAAAACAAGATTACAAAATGGAAAAATAATGGCGACGGCAATTAATGCCATCACAAGTCGCTGCCCACCCTTATCACCCACTAATAAAGTGGCAAGGGGTCCCAGTTTAAGTTTAGATTGTTGATTATCTGATTGATTAATAGTCGTCATAATTTAACCCTCCACCGCTCGGCCTTTTAAGGCAAACAAACCACGTGGTCGTTTTTGAATGAACAAGATGATTGCTACCAGTACAATAATTTTTGCTAGTACGGCTCCAGCCATAGGCTCGATCATTTTGTTGGCAATGCCTAATGACATAGCGCCCACTAACGTGCCCCATAAATTACCCACGCCACCAAATACCACCACCATAAAGCTATCTATGATGTATGCCTGACCTAGGTTTGGCCCAACGTTTGTTAATTGGCTCAGTGCCACACCTGCGATGCCAGCTATGCCCGATCCTAAACCAAATGTTAAAGCATCAACCCAACCGGTTTTAATGCCCATAGAACTGGCCATTGGGCGATTCATGGTGACCGCGCGCATTTGTAAACCAAATAGGGTTTTCTTTAATACAAGGGCTAAGCCTGCAAGTACCATTAAGCTAAATATAATGATGTATAAACGGTTATAGGTAAGCTCTAATCCGGCGTTCACTGTAAATGTGCCCGCCATCCATTCAGGTGTAATCACATCCTGATTCAATGGACCAAAAATACTGCGTACCGCCTGCTGTAAAACCAAGCTGATACCAAAGGTAGCTAATAAAGTTTCTAGTGGACGACCATACAAGTGACGAATAACAGATCGCTCAATCAAGACTCCTACTAGCCCGCTCACTAAAAAGGCGGCTGGAACAGCTACCAATAAAGACATGCCAATATCATTAGGCATGATCTGCTGAATAACGAATGTGGTGTAAGCCCCTAACATGATCATTTCGCCATGGGCCATATTGATAACGCCCATCACACCAAATGTAATGGCCAAACCAATTGCGGCTAACAGTAATACAGCCCCTAATGCCACACCAAAATATACGTTTTCTAATACGCCATTCAGTTGCATCAATTGGTTAATTGAATCCAATGTTTTTTTAGCAAGCGCCACTTCTGATTGAGAGTAGTCTTCAATATTTATTAACGCGTTGTCTATGAACCCGATTAGACCATTACGGGTTTCCGTATAAAGTGAGCGGTCTAGATCTTTGATCGCTTGAATGCGATCAATAGCATTATTAGATTTAAGGGATATAAGTGATTTTGCAGTGCTGAGTATTTCAATCACGTGTTCGCTATTATCATTGGCTTGCTCAAACGCCAATGCTTTGTTAATTAGTGGTAAATGATGACTTTCGGCAGATTTTAGAATGGATAATGCCGCGTTTTCACGCTCTTTTAATACCGGTGAAAAAATCTCTAATTCAGCAATGGCACTTTTAAGTTGCCCTCTAAGCGCATTATTAATGCCTACTTTTTTCAGCTTTCTTTTTTTAAACTCGCCGACTTCTTTTCCTGTCATAAATGATGAAGCTAGGTATTTCTTTCCATCTATTTTTTCTGAATAGACAAGTTCGCCGGTTTTTTTAACATAAAACAACTGGCCTTTTAATACAGACGTAAATAATTCTAAAGCACGATCATGCTTTGCTTCTAACAAGTTTGTAATGATTTTGTTTTTTTCATTGTAATCCGCTTTAGGAAATCGATTTACCGATTCTTCAAACGAAACAGAAGAAACACTTTCGACAAGCGCAACAGGTTCCTTTATTAATTCTGAACTCACTACATTGACACTACTGATCGCCAACATGCAGAAAAGCCATGTCCTGATGATACTCATGGGGGTCGCCTTGGAAGATGATTCGGGGATTTTTTTGTTATTGTGTGAAAAATCCCTTTACCGATAATGATCGATAAAGGGATTTAATTATTGATTACTGACCAGCAACTGCCGATCCAGCACATACTTTAGTAACTGTGTTGTAGTTGCCACAGCTAACAGGGGCTGTCCAATCAGACATTAGGCTTTTGCTTTCAGGAAGAAAATCTGTCCATGCATCGCCTTTCACTTCACCGTCTGTTTTCCAAACAATATCAAACTGACCGTCTTCTTGTATCTCGCCAATTAATACTGGCTTAGACAAGTGATGGTTAGTGTTCATAACTGCAGTGCCGCCAGTTAAGTTAGCAACTTTAAGACCGTACATATTTGAACGCACTTTATCTACGTCAACTGATTTCGCTTTCTCAACAGCTTGCGCCCACATTTTGAAACCAATGTATGTGGCTTCCATAGGGTCATTGGTTACGCGATCTTCGTCTTTAGTAAATGCATGCCAAGCTTCGATGAACTCATCATTTGCTTCTGATTCAGCGCTCATGAAGTAGTTCCATGCAGCTAGGTGACCAACTAAAGGCTTGGTATCAAAACCAGATAGCTCTTCTTCGCCTACAGAGAATGCAACAACTGGAATATCATCTGAACCGATACCTTGGTTAGCTAGCTCTTTATAGAAAGGTACGTTTGCATCGCCATTGATAGTTGAAACAACCGCTGCTTTTTTACCCGTTGATCCGAATTTTTTCACGTCAGAAACAATTGTTTGCCAATCACTGTGACCAAATGGTGTGTAGTTAACCATGATGTCTTTTGCAGCAACGCCTTTACCTTTTAAGTAGCTTTCAAGAATCTTGTTGGTTGTACGAGGGTATACATAATCAGTACCCGCAAGTACCCAACGCTTAACACCTTGACCCATTAAATAATCAACCGCAGGAATCGCTTGCTGATTTGGCGCTGCCCCTGTGTAGAAAACGTTTTTAGAAGATTCTTCACCTTCGTACTGAACAGGGTAGAAAAGTAAACCGTTCAACTCTTCAATAACAGGCAGTACTGATTTACGAGAAACGGATGTCCAGCAACCAAAGATAACGTCTACTTTTTCTTTTGCTAAAAGTTCACGTGTTTTCTCAGCAAACAACGGCCAGTTAGATGCCGGATCTACTACGACTGCTTCTAGCTTTTTCCCAAGCAAGCCACCTTTTTTGTTTTGATCTTCAATCATCATTAAAACAGTATCTTTTAATGTGGTTTCAGAAATCGCCATGGTGCCTGACAGTGAGTGCAATACACCCACTTTAATAGTGTCAGCTGCTTGCGCAATGGCAGCACCTAACGTTAAAGCAGCAATGCCCGCTACTTTCGCAAATTTATTTTTCATGAATGTTTCCCTATGTTTTATTTATTGGTCTTACGCCTTATTGCAACGGGTATGCCAGATAAACAAAAGCCCATAATCACTGCGTTTGTTCAGCGCTTCTTATATTTTTTTGCACCAAGTTGATTCCTACGAAACCACACAAGCCTTATTAAGGTGCGCAGAATTTAAGCAGAAAAGCTGTTATTTATGATTTTGCACTGATTTTTTTAGGTGCTTGCACGCAGAGAGAGCAGGAATTAGAAATGAATAGAGTGTTTTAAAAAAAGCATCATTTTTGAGCATGGCTAAAAGATTAGAAAGAAACAGACACAAAAAAGCCCCCTAAATAGGAGGCTTTTGATTTAATAAAACGGGCGTAAGCGTTAAACCGCTTCAGCGCCTGTTTCACCGGTACGAATTCGAATGATTTGCTCTAGATTGGTCACAAAGATCTTACCGTCACCTATTTTGCCAGTATTGGCCGAGCTAGTGATGCTTTCGATCACTTTTTCAACTAGATTGTCATCAATGGCGATTTCTAGCTTAATTTTAGGTAGGAAATCAACAACATACTCTGCACCACGGTACAGTTCTGTATGCCCTTTTTGACGTCCGAAACCCTTCACTTCTGTTACGGTAATACCTTGAACACCAATCTCAGATAACGACTCACGTACGTCGTCTAATTTAAAAGGTTTAATAACGGCCGTAACCAGTTTCATAGTCTTTCCTTATTATAATTACAATGGGGCTATTTCTAGCCCCATTGTATGCCTATCAAACTAAATAATAAAACTTATTTAATTGGCAGAGCAAATGTAAGTACAACTTGTGTATCTTCAACTGCAGCATCACCCGCCGCAACTACTGCTGCTGAGCTATCATCCATTGACTGTGAAATTGTTAGGCTAAAGTCATCACTAAGAGCCACACCAAAATCTATGTGTGAATACTCAGCACCAAAACCATCATCACTCATACCATATGTAACCGAGTATGCATCCATTTCATAGCCTAAAGAAAGGTAGCTAGAATCCTCTAAACTTTCTAAACCAATATTATAAGATAAGCTAGCACCTTGGAAACCAACGTTAACGTAAGCTTCGATCCCGTCTAATGGAGCTACATCTCCCTCACTTCCATCATCATTAACAAAACCTGGGTAAACATAAGTCACCGCTCCAACATCAACAGAAATATCCCCTGTTTCCAAAGCAAACCCTGCATATAAATCATATTCTGGAGTACCTCCAGCTCCTGCTGCCCATAAACCAGCATATGCACCCGAATCATGTGAAAAGTCTACTGCGCCAGATATTAAGCCACTAGCCCCTTGATCTTGACCACGATATAAATACGACGTTGCTGCTTCAGCTGAATATTCAACCTCTGCATTCGCGACTTGTGCCGTTAGTGCGCTTGCTGATACCAGGCTCGCTAGAGCAACTGCTTTTGATAATGTTTTCATATTTACTTCCTATGCTAGAAATTTTTTATATTTATAATTTCGAGAGGACTGCCCTCTCATTCTGCTCCATGCTTTAATGCCACTCAACACCCATGCACTAAATAAATGCACTAAAATGTCAGTTTTATCAGTCATAACTTGCCAACTTAATCAAAACAGCATTAACAGCTTCGTTAATTCGTTCTTTTGTAGTGCAACTTATGATTCGGCCATCCAAAGCAGAGCGCTAGAATTCGTGTTTTTATCGAAGCACTCATATTGCGCCTTCATGTTAACTTATGCTGTATTGCGGTTTTGTTTCAAGCACTTGAAATAATTAATGCTGAATTTTAAGGATATTTAGAATATTGTCGGTTTCGGTCTAACCCGTAGTAAATAGCGCCTTAATTTATATGGTCTGTGGTAGAATTTGGCCATTAAAGGAGTCCTCATATGAACCCAAGTATTTTAAATAAAATAGCGTCTCAAATTAGCCAGCTGATCCCAGAACAAGCCAGCCAAGATCTACAAAAGAACATTCAGCAAGTATTGGCTCGCCAGCTAAATAAACTGGACGTGGTTAGCCGCGACGATTTTGATGCGCAACAAGCGGTTTTATTACGTACTCGCGAAAAGCTAGAAGCATTAGAAGTTCAAGTGGCCGAATTAGAAAAACTCATCACTAAATAACGGTTTTTTCATACTCTCTTCTGAAAGCCGTTTATCTGAAAGACCATTACACTAGGGCAAACCTGTACTTCGACTGCAAGGATGCCCATGTCGTTAGCTGTAATATTGTCTCGCGCCAAAGTTGGGGTTGATGCCCCACTTGTTCATGTTGAAGCTCACTTATCTAACGGTCTTCCCAGTTTTTCAATTGTGGGCCTACCCGAAACAGCGGTTAAAGAAAGCAAAGACCGCGTACGCAGCGCCATTTTAAACAGCGGCTTTGAATTCCCTGCATCCAGAATCACTGTCAATCTGGCCCCAGCAGACCTGCCAAAAGAAGGAGGGCGATTTGATCTTGCCATCGCCCTTGGGATTTTATGCGCCAGCGGGCAGCTGCCTGACCAAGACTTAAACAAGTATGAGTGCGTTGGCGAGCTGGCCTTAACAGGCGCAATACGCAAGGTAGACGGCGTCATACCGGCCGCTTTGGCTTGCCAGAAGGCTGAGCGAATATTACTGCTGCCCGAATGTAATAAAGAAGAAGCCAGCCTGAGTAAAAGTGATGCCATATGCGCCGATCACTTATTAAAGGTCTGCCAACACCTAACGGACCAACAACATTTACTGCAAATCGAACCAATGGAAATCACCACCGAGCAGTATCACGGCCCTGATATGGCCGATGTTAAGGGCCAGCAGCATGCTAAGCGTGCCTTAGAGATTGCCGCAGCAGGAAACCACAACCTGCTTTTTGCTGGGCCACCAGGAACAGGAAAAAGCATGTTAGCCCATTGTTTGCCCGGCATATTGCCCCCATTAAATGAGCAAGAAGCCCTAGAAGTGGCGGCGCTGTACAGCATATCAAAACACCCACAACGGCCGTACTTTCTAACACGGCCCTTTCGCCAACCACACCATACGGCCTCTGGTGCCGCGCTAGTAGGTGGTGGGGCCCACCCTAAACCAGGGGAGATATCCTTAGCCCATCATGGGGTATTATTTTTAGATGAAATTCCCGAGTTTAGCCGGACCGTATTAGATGTGATGCGAGAGCCTTTAGAGACAGGCCAAATCAGCATTAGCCGCGCCGCCCAACAAGTAGACTACCCTGCTCGCTTTCAATTAATCGCAGCCATGAACCCTTGCCCTTGCGGATACCTCAAACAGCCCAATAAGCGTTGTGCCGATTGCTCGGAAGCCAAGGCTCTGAAATACCAAAGCTCGGTATCGGGGCCTTTGCTTGATCGTATCGATATTCAGATTGAAGTGCCCGCTTTACCAAAAGGCTTGCTTTCAAGCAGCTCTGGCGATGCAGAAACAAGTGCCCAAGTGCGTGCTCGAGTCGTGCAAGCCCGAAACCGTCAGCTGGATCGACAAGGCTGCCCAAATGCTCAGGTGAGTCAAAAATCCATGTCGAACATTTGCCAACTGCCCCCTGAACTCAGCAACATTCTAGAAGATGCGCTTGATAAATTAGGCTTAAGCGCAAGGGCCTATCATCGAATTCTCAAGGTGGCCCGCACCATTGCAGACCTGAATAACAAAGATCACATTGAAAAAAGCCATTTACTTGAAGCCTTATCATATCGGCAACTAGAACGACGCCTACAACCAAGCTAAGCAAAGCCCTGCACCTGTTAAAACTTGCCCTATACTAAAGCTATAACAGGGAATGTGCATGAAAGACTTCAAACGAAACCCAAAGCTTTATCTTGATACGGTAAAGCAAATTCTAGTAAATGGAGAAAATGTTCCTAGCCTGCCCGCACTGGTTGGACAGTTACAGCACAACTTAAACGATATTAGCTTTCAACAACTTGATGACACGCTTCAGCAAGACCCAAACTTAACAGCCGTTGTTTTAAAAACGGCAAACAGCGCCTTATATAAACGCCCAGTCCCCATCAGCTCACTGCAAGACGGCATCGCGACACTTGGATTAAGTACAGTTAAGTCACTACTGGTCGCGCACCAATTAAAAGGTCTATTTAAAATTCAGGATTCAAAGCTCACAGAGCACCTCAAAGAAAGGTGGATACGCACTCAACGTTTTGCGGCCTGTTGTAAGAAGCTTGCCGGGTTACTTGATATGGATACAGAGACCATTTACCTAAGTGCGTTATTAAGTGATCTAGGCAGCGGCCTAATTGCACAAGAATTCACTCGATTTCAACGAAAAGAAGATCCCCCTTTATTTAACTGGATAGCGGATCACTACGCACACCTAATAAGCGCCCACCTGTTACAACGCTGGAAGTTTGATGAGTCCGTCTGGTTTAGCATCAAAAAGAAAGGACAATGGAATTATAAAAGCCGCCTAACCATAGAGTCAGTGGACATACTTAATATGTGTTGGCTGCATGTATTAAATGATGAAAGCACCCCTGAATTACAGGATATACCTCGATTTTGGAACATTCCTGCGTCGATCCGTTTATTAGCCAGTCCTAGACAGTTTTTCCTTCTCAAAGACTATTAACCGTTACGTGACAGATACGATTTAATTTCCTAATAATTACCCTAATTTGCTACTATAGCGGGCTACCCCAATCGTCACCGGCCACTTTGGCTAATATGTATTTGTAATTTTAGGCCTTAGTGTGAATCATTTAAATCCTCGTCAAAAAGAATCAGTTTTACACATCGACGGGCCGCTACTGGTATTGGCGGGTGCCGGCTCAGGCAAGACCAGTGTAATCACCACCAAAATGGCCTACCTGATTCAGCAGTGTGGCATTCCTGCTCGAAATATTACGGCCCTAACCTTTACCAATAAAGCCGCTAAAGAGATGAAAGAGCGAGTGGGCAAACTGGTTCAAGGCAAGGCCGCCTCAGGTCTAACCGTATCTACGTTCCATAACCTTGGATTAAATATCATTCGTAAAGAGTGCAAACACCTAGGCTTGCGCTCAGGCTTCTCGATCTTTGATGATGGCGATACAAAATCACTCTTAAAGGATTTGATGCACCGAGACCACGGCACCGACGGTGATATGGTCGATATGGTGCGCGCTGAAATTGGTAAATTAAAAAACGACTTAATCGAACCGGAAGTCGCCGTCGCCCTAGCAAAAAGCCCACAAGAAGTATTAGTGGCCACCACATTCGCAGCCTACGATCGATCTTTAAAAGCGTATAACGCTGTCGACTTTGACGACCTGATTCGCATCCCTACTATGTTATTTAAAAATAACGAAGCCGTTAGAACAAAGTGGCAAAAAAACACACGCTACTTACTGGTAGATGAGTATCAGGATACCAATACCAGCCAGTACGAATTGGTTAAAATTCTGGTTGGCATGCATGGCAAGTTCACCGTTGTTGGCGACGATGACCAATCGATTTACGCATGGCGCGGCGCTCGCCCTGAAAATCTAAGTTTACTAAAGTCCGATTTCCCAAGTTTAAAAGTGGTCATGCTTGAGCAAAACTATCGCTCAACTGGCTTGATCCTAAATGCGGCCAACCAAGTTATCTCGAACAACGAACACGAATTTGTTAAAAAACTTTGGTCAGATAAAGGTTACGGCGACTCAATTCGCATTGTTAGATGCAAGTCAGAAGACAACGAAGCTGAACGCATTGCCACTGAAATCATCGAACACCGATTACGAAAAAACGGAAAATACAGTGACTACGCCGTACTGTTTCGCGGTAATCACCAAGCGCGATTGATGGAAATGAAAATGCAGCAATTTCAAATTCCGTACAAGCTAAGCGGTAGCCAATCGTTTTTTGCAAAAAGTGAAATCAAAGACATCATGAGTTATTTAAAACTCATTGTGAATCCAACTGACGACTCTGCGTTCTTACGCGTTATCAATGTGCCCCGCCGTCAAATTGGCCCGGCCACATTAGAAAAAGTCACTGAATACGCAGGCAAACGTCACATCAGTTTAATGACCTCTACTTCTGAAATGGGCCTTGAGCAAATGCTCACGCCATTAGCGGCCGATAAATTAAAACGATTTGGCAACTGGCTCACCAGCACTACAAAACGCTGCTACACAGAAAACCCTGTTCAAGCCATTAAAGAAATGATTCACGATCTAGATTATGAGGCATGGTTACAAGAAACCAGCAACACACCTAATCAAGCCGAAGCGCGAATGAAGAACGTGTGGTTTTTAATTGATAACATCGAACGCATGCTCGACAAAGCCGAAGAAAAAGGCGATGAAATGGACATCGAAGAAGCCGTCAGTAAATTGATTCTGCGTGACATGTTAGAGCAACAACAAGAAGACGATGAACTGGATCAAGTTCAGCTGATGACACTGCACGCATCGAAAGGATTGGAATTTCCTTTTGTTTGGATCATGGGATTAGAAGAAGACATACTGCCCCATAAAAACAGCATCGAAGCTGAAACAGTCGAAGAAGAACGTCGCTTAATGTACGTGGGCATTACTCGTGCAAAACTTAACTTAACATTAACACTGACGTCTAAACGTCGATCTTACGGTGAGTCTTACGAACCCACTCCAAGCCGATTTTTAGAAGAACTGCCAAAAGATGATGTTGAACGTACTGGGTTTGGTGACACCCCACCTGAGCAAGTGAAAGCACGCGGTGAGTCTGCATTAGCGGGGCTTAAGAATTTAATGGGGAAATAAATCGACCAGAAACTGGTCTCGTACGAGCTCACTTTGTGAGCGACATCAACCTTCAATAGATTTATTATATGCTCTAACTCGTAGCTTGTTTTTTATATCACTACATGAAATAACATTAGCTGCATACTTTAGACCTAGCGTACCTGTAAATATATCGAACCTTATACAGTTAACCTCACTATCTCGAATCGAATACTCTTGAAGTATTGCGCCTATTACATAATCAATTTTTTCTATATCGATTAAACAAGTATTGCTACGCAATACTGCCCTACGTCGACTCTTTTTAGATCCAACATAGCAATCACTAGTTTTAACTGACACCTCATATTCTGGGATATATATCTCTACCTGATCACGGGTAATTAAAAGTGAATTAGAATGTAAAACAACGCCAGTAATAATTACCCCGAATATATTTGAAATGATAAATACAGGAGAGAAATCATCCACATTCTTCTTAGCTGATATAAAAATTGCTATGACTTTTAAAAAAACATATAAAATTATACTAGAAAGTAGGTAAATTAACGCTACTACCTTGATACCATAATACACATCCCTAGGCAGTAAGATCGCTAGAATCAATAACAATGAGAATAAAATAACGAAATTAATACGATATGAATTTTTCATCAATATTTATAACAGTGGACACATCTGAGTGTTACCTACAAGATAAAACAGCTAATTCGAATATGAAGTAGTGCTATTAAAAATAAACAATAAGGGCAACTAGGCATTAATAGAATCAAATTGCTTTCAACACCTGCCACTAGTAATACTTATTATATGCAACCGAACAAGAATACACAGGCATAAAAAAGCCCCGTATTAACGAGGCTTTTTTATGAAATTAGATGGTGCCCAGACGCGGAATCGAACCACGGACACGAGGATTTTCAATCCTCTGCTCTACCGACTGAGCTATCTGGGCATATCAACAAGAGCGCTTGGCTTCGTTGAGGTGCGGTATTAAACCCCCAATCAATATTCATGTCAAGCCCGACATTAATTAAATTACGTTAGTTATCAGCCACTTAATCACAAAGCCTTTGCTTAATCTTAATCAGAGCTAGGCGCCACATAGCCTTCAGCTTGATCGACCTCTTCGCCATCAAAGAATTTTTTCATTTGGCCCTGTAGATATTTTCGACTGGTAAGATCCATCATATTAAGATGCTGCTCATTAATTATGCGGGTTTGATGCTCCATCCACTCTAACCAAGCTTTTTGGCTGATGTTATCAAACACATCCTGCCCCATTACACCTGGGAAAGGCAGCTTTGTTAGCCCTTCAAGCTCTTCTTTAAAGCGGCGACACATGACGGTACGGCTCATAACAGAGACTCCAATAATTTCTTAACAGGTGCGGCTAATCCCACACTGGCTGGATTTGATAGATCATACCAAAGCAAGGGCTTTTCCCCCACTAGATCTGGCTTGGCATTCAGCTGAATGCGAATTGGGTGTATATCTAAGTGATAATGACTAAAGGTATGCCTGAACATTTCTTTATCTTCTACTTTGGCGATGGAAGCATCTAACAACCATTCACTCTCGGCATAACTTTCGGCTACAGCCTGCTGCGGAAATATCCAAAGCCCGCCCCAAATGCCTGAGTCAGGTTGCTGCAACAGCAATACTTCACCTTCGTGTTCTAGCATGATCATTCTAATGGACTTAACGGGTTTTTCTTTTTTAGGCTTACTGTTAGGAAACGCTTTAACGTTATCTTGAGTGTAGGCCTCACATTGACTCATCAACGGGCAAACTTGGCACTGAGGCTTGCTACGAGAACACAGGGTAGCCCCCAGATCCATCATGGCCTGAGTATAATCACCTGTTCGCTTAACCGGTGTATATCGCTCAGCAATTACCCACATTTTATCGGCAATTTTTTTATTACCTGGCCAGCCTTCTATTGCATGAAAGCGACTTAAAACGCGCTTAACATTGCCATCTAAAATACTGGCTGAAATGCCCATACTGATACTGGCTATGGCACCTGCTGTTGATCGCCCAATACCTGACAATTCTTCAAGTGCCTCAACGCTTTTAGGAAATTCACCAGCAAACTCATTCACGACCGTTTGGGCGCACTTATGTAAATTACGTGCCCGAGCGTAATAACCCAAGCCGGTCCAATAATGCAGCACTTCATCGGTTGAGGCTTCTGCTAACGCTTCTACATTTGGAAACCGTTCCATGAAACGCTGGTAATAATCGATCACGGTTACAACTTGTGTCTGCTGCAACATAATTTCAGACACCCACACTCTGTATGGGGTTTTATTTTTTTGCCAAGGCAAATCATGACGACCGTGGTCATCAAACCAGTTAAGTACTGCTTGGCTAAATAAAGAGTCACTCATGGAGAAAAACTATAAGAAGAATAATGAAAGCGGAGCCTACATGAAGCCCAAAGAAGATGTAAGAAAAAGCTACGTTAGCTGACTTTACGAGGCAACTGAATGTAGTCCTCTAAATCTGAAGCAGGCATAGGCCGTGCAATTAAAAACCCTTGGCCGTATTCACACCGGTTAGATCGAAGGAAATCAAGTTGCTCAGTGGTTTCAATGCCTTCTGCCACCACACGTAAATTTAATTTATGAGCCATGGCAATCACCGCCGCCGTAATCGCCATATCATTCAAGTCGCTTGGAATGTCCATCACAAAGCTGCGATCAACTTTTAATATGTCGATAGGAAAACGCTTGAGATAACTTAAAGAAGAATAGCCTGTTCCAAAATCATCAATGGCAATGGAAATGCCCATCTCTTTAATCTGGCGCATGGTTAATATAGCCGTTTCAACATTATCCATTAATGTACTTTCTGTTATTTCCAATTCCAATATGGAAACCGGGCAACCTGTAATCTCAAGGGTTTCTTGGATATTCGCAACCAAGTTAGGATCGCTAAACTGACGAGCAGACAAGTTTACTGCCACCTTGGCATCGCTAGGCCACACACCAAGATCCATTAGTTGCTTGACCTGCATACAGGCTTTACGTAATACCCACTTGCCGATGGGAACGATCAGCCCACTCTCTTCTGCAATGGGAATGAATCGATCAGGGCTTATCATATTCTTACCATCAGGTATCCAGCGAATAAGCGCTTCAGCCCCGACAAAGCGATTATTAATTAAATCAATCTTTGGCTGATAATAAATAATAAAATCATTTTCGGAATCAATGGATGTTCGAAGATCTTTTTCAATCTTCAAATACCCCATCATTTCTTTATTCATTTCTTCTGAGAAGAATTGAAAATTATTTCGACCATTTGCCTTGGCTTGGTACATGGCTAGATCGGCATTACGCATTAACGTGATGTCGTCATCCCCATCACTTGGGGCCAAGGTAATACCTATACTGGCGGTATTAATTATTTCTTGGTTGTTTAAGAAAATAGGTTTACCTAAAGACTGCAATATTTTTTCAGCTATATGGTGCACGCCATGACTAGAATCAATATCGGTTAATAGCACGGTAAATTCATCGCCACCAATTCTCGACACCGTATCGCTTTCACGAATGCACTCTTGTAGTCGTCGTGCCACTTCAACCAATAGTTGATCACCGGCATCATGACCCAGTGAATCGTTGATACGCTTGAACTGATCCAGATCCAAAAACAAAAGCGCGATAAACGTACCACGACGCTTACTTTCAGCAACCGCTTTACTCAGCCTATCTTTAAACAAACGCCTATTCGACAAGCCCGTTAGTGGATCATAAAAAGCCAAGTTTTCCATTTGAAGCTGAGCATTTTTCAAATCAGTAATATCACTGAGGGCGCCCATATATCCGTAAATAACGCCCTTACTATCATAAAGTACACTGGCTTCAATTATGCTCCAGGTAATCGTATTATCTTCTTGCTCAAAGCCCACTTCGACCACAAATGGTTTGTGGTCCTGAGCCAATTCAGACCACGCCTTTAAGGTACGACGGCGGTCTCCCATACGGATGCGGCCTAACCAATGCTCTAAATTAACAAGAGGTTGATTGATACCTGTTATTTCAACCCACCGATTATTTACATACGTAATTTGATTCTCTAAATTAATCTGAAAAATACCTACAGGTGCCAACGAAGATAGCTGCCTAAATTTCTCCTCACTGGAATACAGGCTTTCTGTTTCTTCTTCGATTTTACTGAGCATGGTATTAAACACATCAACCATGTCACCCAACTCATCTTTTACGCCCTTCTTAGCTCGCAAACTGTAATCTTTTTGCTCGGTGATATTTCGAGCTGTTGAAGCAATTTGCTGGATAGGCCGCACTAACAACATCTGTAAATATTTAGCCACAATAATGGCAGCAACTAACACCATGAAGACAACATAAAAGATGTAAGTAATTTGTTCTCGCCAGCGCTTAGATAACCAATCTAAACTGACATTCATGTAAAGCGTGCCAATCAATAAGTTATCAAGCTCAATTGGTTCATAGATCTCTATTGAATCGCCAATGGTTAACGCTGATTGTTTTGGGTTCTTAGGGCAGGGTTGCTGGTCAAGGTGCGTAAAGTGATGATATGAAAACACATCATTACCGCTATCATAAATACACGCCATTACCACGTTTGGATTTTCGCCCAAAGCTTTTAGATTGGATTCAGCTTGGCGTGCATCGCCAAAGATTAATGCGGCGGTAGAGCGATTGGCAATGATACTGGCTAACATCTTCATGTCTTCAGACACGGTAGCCGTTTCTTGATTACGATCGTATTGCACAAATGCAAAGCTGGTCGCTAACACAGCGATCACACTGGTCAATACAATACTACCAACTAACTTGGTTCTAAGATGAAGCTGCGGTAGCCACGACATTATGGCTTACCGCGTTCGATATGACTGGCAACTTCTAACAGGTTAGCCGCAAAGGCGAGGCCAGAATGCTCTGCAAGATCCAAATTAATGTGCAAACGGACTCGTTGATTTTCAAGCACAAACGCAACCATACCCACATTTGAGTTTGTCGCTCCGTCAACCACTGTCAGCACTTGATTAGCAGCCAGCCAGTCCCGTAATGTTTTCTTGTCCATTTTTTTAGGCGACGAAATAATTAATAAATGGCAATCTGATGCTTGCTGCAAATTTTGAATATTTTGGATCAGCACTGGCTTGTTAAAAACAGTCCGGCCCGTCATTTTTTGTAAGGTGCCTTCGTAGCGGTCTTTTCCTAACTGGCACACACGAAAAAACTCAGCTTGTTTACGCTGTTCAGGCCAAAAAACGAACTTACTAATTTGATAAAGGTAGGCGGCTTTGATTTGATGGGTTTTTAGCTCAGCATGCACGACCGTTGCTTGCAGAGATGCAAACAATACAATCATAAGTGGTAAAAACCACTTCACTTGCCAGCCCTTGGCCATATTTGGATATTCCAATCTAAGTCAAAGACGGCGCTGAAAAGCGCCATCAAACTATAGATTAGGCGTTATTAATCATTTACGCAAACCGCATAAACACTGGCTTACGTCACATCTCGCCAGTTTTAAAGGCGTACGGCTAGAAGCTGATCAATGGTCTTTTGAATGCCGTCTTTTCGTATTTGCTCATTAAACTGAACGCGGTAGGTTTTTAACACCCCAAGACCCGCTAAATTCGCGTCATACACCATCCATTTTCCTGGCTCAGCTTGATATAAATAATACTGTAAACTCACCAGTGACCCCCCAGCCATGTGAATCGCTGAACTTACAATCGCTTTGCTGCCTGATTTGTTAAATTTTGTATCTGAATACGATACCTTTTGGCCCGTATACGATTTAAACGCACCAGCGTAAGTCTTAATCATCAGACGCTTAAAGCCTTCGATGAAATTTTGCTGCTGTTGTTTGTCGATTGTGCCCCAATGGCCCTTTAAAGCCATTTTAGACATGCGCTCTTGGTCAATTATCGGCAGCATGTAGGTCTCGATTAAGCTCAGTAAGAACTCTGGTCCTTGATCCAATTTTTCTTTGTTTAACAAGATTTCACTTAAAACCTTATCTGCCACGTTTTTAACCACTATTTTAGGGTCAATTACTTCACTGTGGACTGGCATTGCAAAGGCAATAACCAGGGCCAATACACTCATTAGTTTCATTTTTCAGTACTCATAAAATTTTGCCTAGTCTAGCCTTCCCAGAATCAGGAATAAAGCACCTTTAATTCAATTCATCGTTCCAAATACAGAACTATCGTCCTATTTGACCATCTTTTTCAAGATACCCAAAAAAATTATCCGCTTTCAGAATTTATAATACGCCCAACATATGAATGCTAGCTGTCTATTTAACCAAATCGCCACAATGCGCAATCAAGACGCTTGCAAACTAACCACTTACAAAGCTTTTAGGTATAATGATTTTTTTGATCATCCATTAGGATACAAGCATGGCTCAGCGTACGGCGTCGATTGAACGCAATACCTCAGAAACCAAAATCAAAGTGTCTATCAACCTAGATGGCACAGGCAAAGCGCAATTTGATACAGGTATGCCTTTTTTAGAGCATATGTTGGACCAAATCGCCCGTCATGGCTTGGTGGATCTAGACATAGTATGCAAAGGCGATAATCACATTGATGATCACCACAGTGCAGAAGATACAGGCATTACATTAGGCCAAGCATTTGCAAAAGCCGTTGGTGATAAAAAAGGCCTACGCCGTTACGGCCACGCCTACGTGCCATTAGATGAAGCTCTTAGCCGTGTTGTGATCGATTTTTCTGGCCGCCCAGGCTTGGAATACAACATTCCCTTTACACGCGGTGCCATTGGCGGGTTTGATACCGAACTGTTTTACGAATTCTTTCAAGGATTTGTAAACCACGCAGGCGTTACCCTGCACATTGATAATTTGAAAGGCCACAACGCACACCACCAAGCTGAGACAGTGTTCAAAGCATTTGGTCGTGCGGTACGCATGGCAATAGAAGTAGACCCAAGAATGGAAGGTATGATTCCTTCTACCAAGGGTTCTTTGTAAAATTTGAAACTGCCCTAATACTTTTTAATAAATGTATTGGGGCTTTCAAATTTATAGATACAAATTAATTCCCAGCCCAATGCATACTTAATAAAAGCTGCACTGGGCGAAGCCAAGACAAGGCATATATTTTTGAGAAACCGGAATGTGCTTTAGCACCTGAGGATTTCGAAAAAAGATATAACGCAGTATTGGCAAGCTCCAGCAAGCGAGACCAAGCTTATGAGTAGTAAAATATGTGCTGTAATTGATTATGGCATGGGCAATCTGCACAGCGCATCTAAAGCGCTAGAGCATGTAAGCAACCACAATACCCAAGTTCTAGTTACCTCTGACCCAGACATTATCCGTAAAGCCGACCACGTAGTATTACCTGGTGTTGGCGCTATGCGCGATTGCATGTCAGAAATAAAACGCATAGGTGTAGACCAAGTTGTCGCCGAAGTGGCCAAAACAAAACCGCTTCTCGGGATTTGTGTGGGCATGCAAGCCTTGATGAATCACAGCGAAGAAAATACGGGTATTGAATGTCTTAAGCATTTTGATGGCGAAGTGCGATTCTTTGGTGAGAACTTAATTGAAAGCCAAGGCACACAAGCCGGTGAAAAATTAAAAGTTCCGCACATGGGTTGGAATCAAGTTAAACAAGTTGCCCACCCAATGTGGAATAACATTGAAGACAACAGCCGCTTTTACTTTGTACACAGCTACTTTGTTGACGCAAAACACAAAGAGCAAATTAAAGGCCATGGCCACTACGGGAAAGATTTTGCAGCGGCCATTGGCCAAGACAATATTTTTGCCGTGCAATTTCACCCAGAAAAAAGTCACACGGCCGGATTACAGCTTCTGAAAAACTTTTTAGAATGGAATGGCCAAGACTAACAGCACGCCAATTATTTCGTAGGATGGGTTAGAAACAAGTATTACGAGTTTCGTAACCCATCAACAAACAAATAACACGATGGGTTACGCTCATACTTCGCTAACCCATCCTACAAATTATAATGCTAGAGATCCGATTGGGGTTCTCTATAAGCGGGATTTAATCTCATGGGTTTAGCAAAAAGAATCATCCCTTGCCTAGATGTCGAGAATGGCCGTGTTGTAAAAGGCGTTCAGTTTCTTGATATTCGTGATGCAGGTGACCCTGTGGAAGTAGCAAAACGCTATGACGAACAAGGGGCTGATGAAATCACCTTCTTAGACATCACTGCCAGTCACCACGGCCGCGATACAACCATTCACACGGTTGAAGCCATTGCCGAACAAGTATTTATACCGCTAACCGTTGGTGGTGGCATACGTACCGTCGACGACATTCGTAACATGCTGAACGCAGGCGCAGATAAAACCGCCATCAACAGCGCTGCTATATACAATCCTGAGTTTGTAAAAGAAGCCGCAGAAAAATTTGGCAGCCAATGCATCGTAATCGCAATAGACGCTAAAAAAGTAAGCGGCGAAGGTGAGCCAAATAAATGGGAGATTTTCACCCATGGTGGCCGTAAGCCAACTGGCATTGATGTGATTGAATGGGCCATTAAAATGACCAACTATGGTGCTGGCGAAGTGCTATTAACCTCTATGGATCAAGACGGCGTTAAAAAAGGATTTGATATCGAACTGACACGTGCTGTTAGCGAAGCGGTAAACGTGCCAGTGATCGCATCAGGTGGCGTGGGTTCACTACAACACCTTGCTGACGGTGTGAAAGAAGGCAAAGCGGACGCTGTATTAGCCGCCAGTATTTTTCACTTTGGTGAGCACACAGTAGAAGAAGCTAAAAAGCACATGCAAGCACAAGGGATTGAAGTAAGGCTTTGATTTAATCATCGGGTGCGGGGTTGCATGCCCCACGAGCGAAGCGAATGCTTTGGACACACTCTTCTACAGTATCACCTTACATTGTACGAGGGTGCCCCGCGCCCGATCTCATCAAGCTATATTGATATATGCTCTAATAGATTACAAAAACCGCTCTAACAGCTCATTCAAAAACAACTGCCCTTTGTCAGTTGTTTTTAATTTATTACCTTCTTGCAACAAGCCATCTTTAACCGCTTTATTTACTGCCAGCTCAATACTTTCATATGGCAATCCAGTTCTTTCACTAAACAGTTTTTTATCCACACCACCAAACAAACGCAGGCCATTCATTAAAAACTCTAGGTCGCGATCTTCTGCTTCGATATTATCTTGTGAAGCTAAAAATCGTTTTACTAAATTCAAATAATCTTTTGGCAAGCGAGTTTTTGCTGTTCGATAAATTTTACTTTTATCAATGTCATCGTTCGGAATCGTTAGCTTGCCATGGGCGCCAGCACCAATACCTAGATAATCACCAAACTGCCAATAGTTTAAATTGTGCTTGGCTGCTTTATCGGCCTGGGCATAGGCTGAAATTTCATATTGAGCGAAACCATGTTCAGCCAAAAGGGCCTGACCAGCTTCTTGAATGGACCAAAGGGTTTCATCTTGTGGCAATACAGGTGGGCGCTTGAAAAATTCAGTATTCGGTTCAATGGTTAATTGATACCAGCTTAAATGAGTGGGTCCTAGTGCAATGCCCTGCCTTAAGTCATCTAGAGCTTGCTCTAAGGTTTGATCAGGCAGGCCGTGCATAAAGTCTAAATTAAAATTATCAAAGCCTGCCGCCTTGGCCATCTCAACCGCGGCAACCGCTTCTTTGCCATTATGAATACGACCGAGATGTTCTAACTGATGATCAGCAAAACTTTGTATGCCGATGGATAAACGATTAATGCCCAGTGCTCGATAACCCTTAAACTTTTCGGCTTCGAACGTACCAGGGTTAGCTTCCATGGTAATTTCAATGTCACTGACAAATTCTAGACGTTGTTTTAAACCTGCAAACAAATTTTGGTAGCTTTCAACATTGAGTAACGACGGCGTACCGCCGCCTATGAAGATTGATTGAATAGGGCGTTCTGCCACACCATTGTCTTTAAGCCACGCTAAGTCTATATCAAGGTCATCAAGTAGCGCGGCCACATAATCCTTCTCTGGCAATACCTTATCAGCCTTGTGGCTATTAAAATCGCAGTACGGACATTTTTTCACACACCAAGGCACATGAATATAAAGCGATAACGGTGGCAGGCTTAGTAAGCGACTCATATAAAAGCGATCTTCTGTATTAAAAAGTGTTACAGCTTAAATTGAGTTTTAAGTTGTTTGATGGCTAAGCCTCGGTGGCTTATTTTATTCTTTTCTTCTTTAGTAAGTTGGGCTGCTGTTTTATTATGATCTTTCACAAAAAATAATGGGTCATAACCAAAGCCACCCTTCCCATCAAGCTCGGATTTAATCACGCCTTCCCAAGCCCCTTGGCAAATAATGGGATTAGGATCTAATGCGTGTTTAACGAACGCCAATACACAATGGAATCGCGCAGTTCGATCCTGTGCAGGTACATTCTGTAATTCAGCCAACAGCTTCAAATTATTACTTTCGTCTGTGGCCCCTTTACCGTTTTCATCCGCTGAAAAACGCGCACTGTAAATACCAGGAGCCCCTTTTAATGCGTCAACTTCTAAGCCACTGTCATCGGCTAATGCAGGCAGCCCCGTTGCAAGACTGGCGTGACGGGCTTTTAGAATGGCGTTTTCAATAAAACTTAAGCCAGTTTCATCCGCATCCGTTACTGAAAATTCACTTTGTGGGATCAATGCCACATCAAAATCGTTTAACGCATCTTGCAATTCGGCTAGCTTGCCTTTATTACCACTGGCTAACACTATTTTTTGTTGAGTCATGAGGGATCCAGATGCCTAACAGGTTCGATCACTCGGTATCAATCTACCGAGTATTTATAGAGAGGAGGGTTATTCGCCGCGGTAAAACTTTTGATCAAATTTCACATCAAATGTTCTTTTTTGACCATCTGGTGTGACTTTTACTTTAAAGCGATAGTGATTAGCATCGTAAAAATCAAAGGTACTGTAAAAATACAAAGCATTGGTTTCTTGAATGCGAATAAATTCAAGCTCTTTGCTTTGCCCCAATAAGTTCGACATTTTCGCTTCTAACTTACCGTTCCAAGCAATGGGCATATCGCCCTCATCAGTTTTTAACAAACTGATCATAAGGTAGCCCACATTACGGCTACGAGTAATGCCATAGGCACGCGCCACATCAGCATCTAAATCACTGGTGGTTAAACCCATGTAGTGTACTTCAAAATTACCGAATACTTTTTTCTGTTCGGCAGTGGCGACACCTGCCAATACCATCGTCAATAAACCAATCAATACGTATTTCATAATTGCCTCTGTTTTATTTGGTAACACGATACACTGCAATCTCACCTAACAAGTTTGGCAAGATACTAATAGACAATGATTTGTGATGATTTTTATCTACAACCGTTCGATTCAATATTGTGAGATTTTTTTCACGGCATAATTTTTCAAAATCGCGGAAGGTACACATATGGATGTTCGGCGTATCATACCAATTAAACGGCAGTGTTTTAGACATGGGCATTTTACCTTTAATCATCAGGTAAAATCGCGTTCTCCAATAGCCAAAATTTGGAAAGGTAATAATGGCTTCTTTACCGACACGTAACATGTCATCCAGCAATACATCGGGTCGGCTCACGGCTTGTAATGCTTGCGTCATGATAACCGTATCCATTGCATTATCTTTAAAATGCCTAAGGCCGTCATTCAAATCGTGCTCAATCACGTTTAAACCTTTTTCAACGCAACTAACAATACTGTCAGGGTGAATTTCTAGCCCGTATGCTTTGCAGTTTTTGTCATGCTTTAAATACGCTAACAAATCACCTTCACCGCAACCTAAATCCAACACCTGGCTTTTTTCACTTACCCAGTGTTGAATAATATTTAAATCACTGCGTAAGTTACTTTTATTTTTTACAGGATGGCTCATAGACCTAACTCCTTAGCCACACGATTCATGTACGCGGTAAATACTTTCACGTATCTAGGAATAGGAATAAGAAATGCGTCATGACCTTTTTCTGATTCGATGCAAGCGTATACAACATCTTTATCGGCTTCGATTAATGCATCAACAATTTCTTCGCTACGTTCCGGACTAAAGCGCCAATCAGTAGTGAAACTCACCACAAAGAACTTACTGCTTGCAGGGGCCAAACACTTCGCTAGGTCGCCATTGGTATATTGCGCAGGGTCAAAATAGTCTAACGCCTTGGTCATTAATAAATAAGTATTCGCATCAAACGATGTTGAAAATTTTTCGCCTTGATAATGTAAATAGCTTTCTACTTGGAATTCAGGTTTGTATCCGTATTTAATTTCATCGGTTTTTAAGTCTCGACCAAATTTCTCACCCATGGCGTCATCACTTAAATACGTTAAGTGGGCCAACATTCTGGCTGTCATCAATCCGGTTTTGGGAATGGCGTCTTTTACAATGTAATGACCATCGTGAAATTCAGGGTCTTTCATTATGGCGTTACGAGCTACTTCGTTAAACGCTATATTTTGCGCAGACAGTTTTGGTGCTGATGCAATCACACCACAGTAAGCAATGCGATCTGGATACTGAAAACTCCAACGCAGGGCTTGCATACCACCAAGGCTTCCGCCAATAACAGCGGCAAATTTTTGAATGCCTAAACGATCGGCTAATCGCGCTTGGCTTTCTACCCAGTCACGTACGCGTACCATTGGAAAATCACTGCCATACGGCTGATCTGTTTCTGGATTAATACTGACAGGCCCTGTCGAGCCATGACAACCGCCAAGGTTATTCACCGACAATACAAAAAAGCGATTCGTATCAATTGCCTTACCCGGACCAATGCAACTGTCCCACCAACCAGACTTGCTATCACCTTCGTGAAAACCGGCCGCATGGTGATGCCCACTTAGCGCATGACAAATCAGTACGGCATTACTTTTATCTGAATTTAATTCACCATAGGTTTCATATACAAGCTCATAGCTTGGTATAACTTTACCGCTACGTAACTCTAAAGGCGTATCAAACTTAGCCACTTGTGGCGTGACAATGCCAACGTTATCCGATGGGATGTGTTGAGGCATGAAAGGATCCAACTAAATATTTAATTCTGTTTTTCGCAGCCGACGACTGCGAACACTTACCACTAACTATTCATTTATTATGCTAGTGGTTTACTTATTTACGCCTGAACTAGGTGTCTATAGCCCGATGATTGGAAACTGCCCGTTGTAACCTGCTGCTCCCGCAAATCCGCGTAATAAGGTTTCAAATACACGTATTAATAAAATCACAATGATAGGGCTTAAATCTATGCCGCCCATATCAGGCATGCGATCACGTATAGGTTTCATGATCGGTTCAATAATTTGCTTTAACAATTCAATAGCAGGATTTGGATTATTAGGAGCAATCCAGCTAATGATGATAATGGCCAGCAACCCCCAAAAATATAAATCTAAAAAGATGCCTACCGTGCCCAGCAAAGACCAGATAGCAACATTCAAATAAGGCAGTGGCCAGAACCCAATTAAGGCTAAAGTGGCACAAATAGTCACTAGCTGAACGATGACCGCCAGCACCAAAGAGGCCACATCATAACCCCCTAGACCAGGCACTACTTTGCGCACGGGTAACAACAGCGGGTTTGTTACTTTTACAATAAACTGAGAAATAGGGTTATAAAAATCGGCCCTTGCTGCCTGCAATAAAAAGCGCAGAACCACAACGAATAAAAACAATCCCGAGATTGTATTCACAATCATTAAACCAATTTCAGTAAACGATGATCCCATTTATTCATTCCTTAATATTTTTGCTGAAGCTAATTGAGCAGAGTCTAACATAGAGTTTAGCCGCTCAGGAGAGAACAGTGTGGCCCTAATTTTAGAATATTCAGATTTCTGTGGGAGGGCGCTTGCGCGCGAAAAGTGTTGAGGCACTTTATACACCTATCGCGCGCAAGCGCCCTCCCACAATAGGTCATTCTTTACTCAACTGATGCTGAATTCTGTAGATCATTAATGGTTGCTAAACCTTCTTTAGCCAAACCTAACATAGCGGTTGACTCTTCTGACTGGAACGGCTCACCTTCGGCTGTTCCTGTGGACTTTAACAGAATACAACTCCGCTATGACAACTTAGCTACCATGCTAACACTACTCAGCTAACGCCGCGTTTTGTAGATCATTAATGGTGGCTAAACCTTCTTTAGCCAAACCTAACATAGCGGTTAACTCTTCTGGCTGGAACGGCTCGCCTTCGGCTGTTCCTTGAATCTCTACAAACCCGCCATTATCGGCCATGATCACATTCAAATCGGTTTCTGCAGTGCTGTCTTCATCGTAATCTAAATCCAGAACCGCTGTGCCGTTGTAAATACCAACCGATACGGCACTGATCATGTATTTAAGCGGGCTTGTCTTAATCATGCCTTCAGCAATCATGTAGTTAATGGCGTCTACCAGCGCAACACATGCACCTGTAATAGAGGCACAACGAGTGCCGCCATCAGCCTGAATCACATCACAGTCAATTGTAATGCTGTTTTCGCCAAGCGCTTCTAGATCAATGGCTGCACGCAACGAACGACCGATCAAACGACCAATTTCAACTGTGCGACCACTTTGTTTGCCTTTAGCCGCTTCACGCATCATTCGAGAATTGGTTGAACGGGGCAGCATGCCGTATTCAGCCGTTACCCAACCTTGTCCTTTACCACGTAAAAAGCTAGGAACACGACCTTCAACACTGGCTGTACAAATCACCTTGGTATGACCAAATTCAACTAACACTGAACCTTCAGCATGCTTAGTGTAATTACGTGTGATTTTTACATCACGCAGCTGATTCAATTCGCGGCCACTGGGTCTCATCAACAATCTCTACTTTGAATATTCATAAATAATGTCCTGCATTATAACGGGCTTAATCTTAAGTCCAAGCGACCATTTATAGCGATTAGGTCATTAGCGGGTTAAAATGCATTTAATTATTCAAGGATTCCCCCCATGACGTTAAGCATGACGGCCTTTGCCAGGACAGATACACAAACCGAGCTTGGCACCTATTCTTGGGAAATTCGCTCTGTAAACTCTCGCTACCTAGAACTGCACTTTCGCCTACCGGATGTTTTGCGATCAATTGAAGGCCCGTTACGAGAACAATTACGTAATAGCCTTACTCGAGGCAAGGTAGAATGCAGCCTTAAATTCACAGCCAATCAGGCTCAGCAGTCTCTCTCAATTAATGAAGACTTAGTGGCCCAAATCAATCAAGCCGCCGATCAAGTACACGGTGTGATTGGCCCCGGAAATGCGTTAAGTGCGTTAGAGATATTAAAATGGCCCGGCGTCATCAGCCAAGGCAATCTTGATCTTGAGGCGGCCAGCCAAGAGTCTCTCACCGCTTTCGAAGCCGCTCTCACTCAACTGATTGAAATGCGTAAACGTGAAGGCCAAGCCTTAAATGTATTTATACATCAACGCTTAGACGGCATTGCTGAGCAAGTGAAAAAAGTACGGGATATATTGCCTGAGATACTCACCACCCAGCGTAACAATCTAAAAGCCAAGCTGGCCGAACTTGTGGATAAAGTCGACCCTGATCGCATCGAGCAAGAAATGGTCATTTTATTGCAAAAGGCCGATGTGGATGAAGAACTGGATAGACTTGAAGCTCACCTAGAAGAAGTGACCCGCATACTGAAACAAAAAGGCGCCATTGGCCGCCGTCTAGACTTTATGATGCAAGAATTAAATCGTGAAGCGAACACCTTGTCGTCTAAGTCTATTTCGCATCTAACTACACAAATTTCAGTTGAGCTGAAAGTTCTGATTGAGCAAATGCGAGAGCAGATTCAGAACATTGAATAGATCGGAATATAATTGCCTCAATACATGGCTGAATTCCCCTAGGCTTTATATACTTAGGCTTATAACACCGTTTGCACAGTTAATTGTAATTCATTTACACCTTTAGAGATCGACTTTTCATGAGCACAGGCACCCTATACATAGTTAGCGCCGCATCAGGCACAGGTAAAACCAGCCTATTAAAAGCCTTGCTTGAGCAAACCAAAGGCATCTCCATCAGTGTCAGCCACACCACCCGTGACGCACGTGTTGGCGAAGTTAATGGTCAGCACTATCATTTTGTTGGTAAAAACACGTTTCATAATTTAATCGAAGACGGCGACTTTCTAGAGCACGCCGAAGTATTCGGTAACTTTTACGGCACCAGCCAAAGCGCAGTTGAAAGGCAACTGAACGATGGAGACGATGTGATTCTTGAGATCGATTGGCAGGGCGCCGAGCAAGTACGCAAACTCATGCCACAAGCCGTGAGCATTTTCATATTACCCCCTTCCCGAAGCGCTTTACTGTCTCGCCTACAAGGTCGCGGTCAAGACAGCGAAGAAATTATTGCAGGTCGCATGGCTGAAGCCGTTAGCGAAATGTCGCATTATAATGAGTTTGACTACATCATCGTGAACGATGTATTCGATAGCGCATTGGTAGAATTAAAGTCTGTATTTGAAGCGAACCGCCTGACCACCGCCCGCCAAAGCCAAGACCACAACCAAATGATCAGCCAGCTTTTAGCGTAAGGCAAACTGGCTAAAAGTGAATAAACAGTGTTTTTATGTGAACGGTTTCATAACCGTTCATACTCCTAGGCATCCATTCTTTGGCCATATTTAATCTGATTTTATCAATGCAGTGCCATTTCATCGCCAGATAGAGCCATTAACTATGTTTTATCCCCTGTTTCATTGAAACAATTGGCGAAAGCCCTGCACTTTTTGTAAACTATCTAGCTAATTACTTAAAAATCTTGGGCAAGATCAATTTGCCCTCTAACAAAAGAGAATTCTGATGGCTCGTGTAACCGTAGAAGATTGCCTAAACAACGTTGATAACCGTTTTGAATTGGTTATGTTAGCAAGCAAGCGTGTTCGTCAAATCGTTATCCAAGGTGCTGAGCCTTTAGTTGACGCCGGTTCTGATAAGCCTACTGTTGTAGCGCTACGTGAAATTGCTGAAGGCAAGGTAACACCAGAAACAATGGCCGCTTTTGAAGCCGCTGAACGCGCTGCACAAGAGCTAGCGTAATTGATGATGGCAACTCTTCCACTTAATCTAAAAACTGGAGGTTAACGTTGCCAACAGTAGATGCCCTGGCCGAGCGCCTAAGCAGCTATCTAGAGCCCGATCAAATCAAACAGGTTTGTCGGGCTTACTACTACGCCGAACAAGCCCACGACGGTCAATATCGTCGCAGCGGTGATCCTTACATTATTCATCCTTTGGCTGTTGCCAATATTCTTTCTGAAATGCACATGGATCCCCAAAGCCTAATGGCTGCCATGTTACATGACGTGATTGAAGATACCGCCGTTCCAAAAGAAGCCCTAGAACAACAATTTGGTAGTGTCGTCACCGAGCTTGTTGATGGCGTTAGTAAGCTAACCCATATTAAGTTTGGCAGCCAAGAAGAGAAACAAGCAGGCAACTTTCAAAAAATGGCCATGGCCATGGCCCGAGATATTCGCGTTATCTTAGTGAAACTGGCCGACCGCCTGCACAACATGCGCACGCTTAGTGCCATGCCCCCTGATAAAAAGCGCCGCATTGCCAACGAAACCCTAGAAATATATGCCCCAATTGCCAACCGTCTGGGCATTAGCAATATTCGTATCGAATTAGAAGACCTGTGTTTTGCTGCCAAGCATCCTATGCGCAGCAACATGATTCAAAAGGCCGTGAAAGCTGCCCGTGGTAATCGCAGTGAATTGGTTGAACGCATCAGCGAAGCGTTAAAAACCCGACTAAAAGAAGAAGGACTCAAGGCCCGTGTAATTGGCCGTGAGAAGCACCTTTATAGTATTTATCGAAAAATGAAGGAACAAAAAAAGTCCTTCAACCAAATTATGGATGTTTACGGCTTTCGCTTAATCGTGGATAGCGTAGACAGCTGCTATCGCGCGCTTGGGTTTGTTCATAACTTTTACAAGCCAGTACCGGGTCGCTTTAAAGATTACATCGCCATTCCTAAATCCAACGGTTACCAGTCCATTCACACATCTGTGATTGGTGTTGGCGGTATTCATATCGAGATACAAATCCGAACCGAAGAAATGGAAGCTATGGCGCACAATGGCATCGCAGCCCATTGGCTATACAAAGACGAAGAAGAAGAAAGCCACAGCAAAGGCAGCAAACGCGCCCGTAAGTGGGTGCAGGGTTTATTAGAGCTGCAGCAAAGTGCAGGTAACCCTCAAGAATTCATCGAAAACGTGAAACTGGATCTATTCCCAGACGATACTTATATCTTCACGCCAAAAGGCCGCATTGTTGAAATGCCAAAAGACAGCACCGCGGTGGATTTTGCCTACAACGTTCACTCTGATGTGGGCAATACCTGTGTGGGTTGTCGCATTGATGGCCAACTGGCACCACTAAGTACCCGTTTATACAGTGGGCAATCGGTAGAGATCATCACGGCACCGGGTGCCAGTCCAAACCCATCGTGGCTTAACTTTATTGTTACCAGTAAAGCCCGTGCGAACATTCGCCACTACCTTAAAAATCAAAAACACGATGAGTCCATCACATTGGGCCGTCGTTTATTAGGTGGCGCATTGTCTATGTTCCATCTAGATCTCAACTCTATCGAGCTGGATCACCTAGAGCACCTAGTGAAAGAATTTGGCGCCGTTGATTTTGACCTGATACTTGAAGAGATTGGGTTAGGCGCACGATCGGCTCAAGCTATCGCAAGGCGCATTGCCATATTTGCACTGGGCGATGAAGAAGGCGTATCTACGGTTTCAAGTGAAGGCGTGTTTAGCATCTCTGGTAAAGAAGGTGGCGTAGTTACCTATGCTAAATGTTGCTCACCTATTCCAGGCGATGACGTTGTGGGCTACTCAAGTGCCGGTCGAGGCTTGGTGGTACATACAACCATCTGCAACAACATTCAAGAATTCTTAGATCAAACCGATAAGTGCTTACCACTTTTATGGGATGAGAACATCACTGAAGATTTCTCGGTGATGTTACGAGTGTGGACCGCTAACAATCGCGGCACCATTGCTAACCTAGCCGCAGCCGTGACCGAAGCCGACGGCAACCTAGAACAAATCAGCGTAGACGATAAAGACGCACAACTTAGTGTACTGAGTTTACAAATTGGTGTGCACGGCCGTAAGCATCTGGCCGATGTCATGCGTCAGCTTAAGAAAAACAAAGCCGTTTCAAAAGTGACACGTTTAAAAAACACAGGCTAATCTGACACGCTTAAAGAACACATTTACCACATAATTGATAAAGTAAAACGCACGGAACCATCATGAAAGAAATCATCAATACTGATAAAGCGCCTCAAGCCATTGGCACCTATTCTCAAGCCGTTAAAGTAAACAAAACGGTGTATCTTTCTGGGCAAATTCCTTTAGTACCAGAAACAATGGAAATGGTTGAAGGCGACTTTGCAACAAACGTACGCCGTGTATTTGATAACCTAACTGCAGTATGCGAAGCCGCCGGCGGATCGTTACAGGATATCGCGAAACTGAATATCTTTTTAACCGACCTTGGTAACTTTGCAACAGTGAACACCATTATGGCGGAATACTTTGAAGAGCCATATCCAGCTCGCGCTGCCATCGAAATTGCTGGCCTGCCTAAAGATGCCGAAGTAGAAATGGACGGTGTGTTAGAGCTGCCTTAATCAGTCTTTTATTATTGTAGGAGGGAGCCTGCTCGCGACCTTACAACCAGAACAATTAGCCCCTATGTTTTTCATCGGGGCTTTTTTAGTTATTATCTTTATAAATAAAATTGTCATACCAGACGTGAGGGACGTACTGCTTAGTATCTTTTAAATACTATTCAGTTTTGCCTGACTAAATTACTATCTACCTCAAGTAAAATTCACCATTTAATTGGATAGAAATGAAAAGTATATTTGAAGCTGAAAATGCGATTGAAGCCCACATGATCTCAGGGTTACTTGAACAAAAAGGCATTCTATCCAATATTAATGGGGAATATTTACAAGGTGGTGTTGGCGATATTCAACCACAGGGTTATATACAAATCACTGTCAATGAAAGCGATTATGCATCTGCTCGAGAAATAATCGAAGACTGGGAGTCTAAACAAATACCTATCAGCACTCCGGGTGAAAACTCTCATAATAAACCTGGATTATGGTCCGGTATTCTTATTGGTCTAATAATTGGCATCGGCCTCACCTTTTGGTTAATAAGCCCTCCTCCATATATAAATGGTATCGACCATAATCGTGATGGAATTAACGATGAAGTTTGGACGTATATCAACAATCGAATTTCAAAGTCAGAAGCTGATCGGAATTTTGATGGTGAGGTGGATTATATTATTAACTTTAATTACAAGGGCATTATCTCTAACTCAAAAATTGATAACGACTTTGATGGTGTATTTGAAGGTTCCAACAAATTCAGTAAGGGTAGCGTTTATATAGAAAAGTACGATTCAAATGATGATGGTTCTGTGGATTTAATAAATTATTTGCAACATGGAGTACTCAACAAAATTGAATTTTATTCAGAAGCGCTTAAAACGCCTATAAAAGTACAATATTTTACTCGCGGAAAACTAATACGGTCTGAATTCGATACGGATAAAAATGGGACACTTGACGTTGAATATATTTACGATGAATTTGAAGAGATTTCAAAGAAAAATACGATACAGTTTTAACTCAATCATTCTTTTTTAATTTTTTTGCATGACGCAATAGATACCAGATAGTTCGTTCCTCACTTCTGGTATGACGGACTAGAGTATATGTGACCCACAAAAAAACCGAATGAATTTCTTCATACGGTTTTCATCTTATTTAAAATCGGGCACAAAGTGCCCTTCTACAAAATAATATTAACGCTGAGCGATTTTAGCTGCTGCGCGTTTTGCGGCTGCGCGAACTTGATTAGGGGCGGTGCCGCCTAAATGATCACGGGCCGAAACTGAACCTTCAAGTGTTAGCACATCAAACACATCTTCAGTGATCATGTCGCCAAACTGTTTCAATTCTTCTAATGACATTTCACCAAGGTCTTTACCCGTCTTAACGCCGTAACCCACGGCGCTGCCCACAATCTCGTGTGAGTCGCGGAAGGCTACGCCTTTGCGTACTAAGTAGTCGGCTAGGTCGGTTGCTGTTGAGAAACCGCGAAGGGCCGCTTCACGCATCACTTCTTTTTTAGATACCACGTGAGGCATCATGTCAGCGAATGCACGTAAGCTACCGCCTACGTTATCAACAGTATCGAACAAAGGCTCTTTGTCTTCTTGGTTATCTTTATTGTAAGCCAATGGCTGGGACTTCATGAGCGTTAACAAGCTGATTAGGTGTCCAAAGATACGTCCCGCTTTACCACGTACTAGTTCTGGTACGTCTGGGTTTTTCTTTTGCGGCATGATTGAAGAGCCTGTACAAAAACGGTCAGGCAGATCAATAAAGTTAAACTGTGCGCTGGCCCAAAGAACCAGTTCTTCGCTGAAGCGGCTAAGGTGCATCATGATAGTGGCACAAGCAGCTGTGAATTCGATGGCGAAGTCACGATCCGATACGCTGTCTAGGCTGTTTTCGGTTGGCGCATCAAACCCTAACAGTTCTGCTGTCATGTTACGGTCAATTGGGTATGTGGTGCCCGCTAATGCTGCAGCACCTAGTGGCATGATGTTCACACGCTTACGGCAATCGATTAAACGTGCAAAGTCGCGCTCTAGCATTTCATTCCATGCTAATAGGTGATGACCAAATGTGACTGGCTGTGCGGTTTGTAAATGGGTGAAGCCCGGCATAATGGTGTCGGCTTCTTTAGTGGCTAGCTCGATAAGACCAGCTTGCAAGCGGGTTACTTCGCTTGTCATGTGGTCGATTTCGCTGCGCAAGAACAAACGAATATCCGTTGCTACCTGATCGTTACGTGATCGGCCAGTGTGAAGCTTTTTACCTGTGATACCAATCTTGGCTGTTAGTGCAGCTTCGATATTCATGTGCACGTCTTCTAGTGCGATTGACCACTCAAAGTTACCGGCTTCGATGTCGGCTTTGATTTCGCTAAGACCCTGAATAATTTGATCGCGTTCGGCATCCGTTAGTACACCGATTTTAGCAAGCATAGTCGCGTGAGCAACCGAACCTTGGATGTCTTGAGCGTACATGCGCTGGTCAAACTCAACAGATGCAGTGAAGCGTTGTACAAAAGCATCAGTGGGTTCAGAAAAACGACCGCCCCAGGCAGAGTTTGTTTGTTCAGTCATGTCATTACCTTTTGTCTTTAATTCCACATCGTGCATTTGATAGAAGCTTTTGGCTCTGAATGCACTTAGGAAGTTGAGATAGCTTAAAATTGCTGCGCATTATACAGAGGTTAGTTCATTTCTTCATTATCAACGGGCGCCCCTTGATTGATTAGCAGCATGAATGACACTTAAATAGAGCCATTTATCTCTATTTAAGGGTCCTATAGCTTCCGCAGCTTGAGCCAGACCCTAGAATCATCCAAACTGGGCCTATAATAATATGAATCTGATAAGCCAGACTTTTACTTTATGCCTAAGTCCAGCGACACACAGGCCGCGCCTATAAACACCCATACCCAGCCAGGTTATCTGGCCAGCTTGGTTGATCCTAAAGAGCTGATCCCTGATCTGTGCCAAGGTCGCAGTGTGTTATGGGTGATCCTTTTTAGTGAAGCTCTGGTCATCGTTCTGACCCTGCTTTCTAGTGGCGCACTGGATTTTAGCTGGGAACAATTTGGCATGCTGTCGCTGTATGTTCAGTGGATGGTCCTGATGTGCGCCGCAGGCCTGTGCCGTTTACGCATGCATTTACCGTCGATGAATATAAACGCGGTCACTGGCAGTGCCTTCACTGTAATAGTGATCATTAATTTGGGCTTATGTTTATTCACCCAATGGGCGCTTAATTACTTTTTATTTGAAAACTTGGGTTGGGACTGGCTGCTTCGAAATCAGTTGATCACTGCCATTTTAGCGGCTCTGTTGTTGCATTATTTTTATGTACAAATGCAAAGTAATTTAAGAGCGCGCAGTGAATTGCAATCACGCGTACAAGCTTTACATAGCCGGATCCGTCCGCACTTTTTATTCAACAGCATGAACATTATTGCCAGCTTAATTCATGTAGACCCTGATAAAGCCGAACAAGCCGTTGAAGATTTAAGCGAGCTGTTTCGCGCCAGCTTAAAAGAAGCCGGTAGCGAAGTCAGTTTAAAACAAGAATTAGAATTGTGTAAAAAGTACGTAAACATTGAGCAACTGCGTTTAGGTGATCGCTTGCACGTCGAATGGCATATCGATGCACCAGATAAAACACGCATTCCGTTGCTCACATTACAGCCATTAATCGAAAATGCGATTTACCATGGCATCGCGCCTAGCCCCACAGGAGGCAAAGTAAACATTACGCTAAGCTATAATGATGGTCGTATCTTTTTACAAGTTAAAAACCCGGTTACCCATACTCGGCAGAATAACCGTAAAGAACAGGGAAACCATATGGCCCTTGAGAACATTCGCCATCGATTGCATGCGCTTTATGGTGAGAATGTGATGATGGCAACGGAACAACAGGCGCAACAATTTACAATTACCATTGAGTATTCTTATAAAGATACTCAAGTAAACAACTGATGATAATCACCGCCCATAACGGTGATGCGAAACTGTGAATCTAATATGAAAATACTGGTTGTTGATGACGAATCTTTAGCACGCGCGCGCCTTTGCCGTTTTATTGAAACAGCAGAATTAGGTGACGTTGTATGCCAAGCACAAAATGGTATTGAAGCCATTGAAGCGGTTGAAAAATTTGCCCCAGACGTGGTGCTAATGGACATTCAAATGCCTGGCATGGATGGTTTAGAAGCTGCACAACATTTAAGCCAGCTAGATACTCCACCCGCTATTATTTTTACAACGGCTTACGATGAATACGCTTTACAAGCTTTTGATGTGCAGGCCGTGGGCTATCTTTTGAAACCCGTGCGGGTGGATGATTTAAAAACAGCTTTATCTAGATTGACTAAAATCAACAAGGTTCAGGCTCATGCTTTAAACAAAAGCCCGCGCCGCTCTCATATCAGCGCCAAAACCCATCAAGGATTAGAATTGATCCCCATTGAAAACATCAGCTTGTTTAGAGCCGACCACAAATACATCTCTGTTTTTCATAAATTGGGCGAACTGCTCATTGATGAACCCTTAAAAGAATTAGAAGATGAGTTTGAAGGCGAATTTGTGCGTGTACACCGCAATGCGCTGGTGTCGATCAAAGCCATCAGTGGATTTGAAAAGGTAGATGACGGGGGCTATGCCCTGCGATTAACTGGTTTTGATGAAGCGATTCCTATATCTCGACGCCATGTGGCCGGTATCCGCAAGCTTGTTAAGGGGCTTTAGCCCTGCTATCCATTCTTCACTGTGGATTTTACAGTGACACACGTTCTGTAAAGCGACATAAAAAGATACAAAACTCTCTTAAAAGGTCATATAAACCCCGCTAAATTGCATGTATCGTACTGGTTATACTGTTTGATTCATGGCATCACAATGAAAATAATAAAACCGCTTATTGCGTTATCTCTGAGCCTTGCCTCAGCTTCTACCTTTGCTTGGTCTAACCATACCTTGGTAAGCCATACCCTATTGTCTACCCTGCCTGAAGTGCGAGATGCGCAACCAGTTAAGGTCGAAACCATCGAGTCATTTTTGATCGCCAACGAACAAAAACTAGAAACTTTTTTAGCCAAGCAAGAAACACAAATGCGCAGCACACTTTGGCACTATGCCCCAAGGCCAGATGCTTTAGCATTTAAAGCCACAGGTAACGCCGACACTATTCGTGATCGCTTTACCCGCGCCATTCGCATTAACCCAAATATGAAATTGCCATTGTATCTACAACTGCTGCCCGGTGATCAACGCAACAATAAAGCCATTGCACCAAAAGACGTGACTGTATTTAACAATGTGACTTACCTAGCCGATGTGCAATTAGTGCAATTAACATCAGGCGAAATGGTGGCCCCTGTTGATGTGGCCACCAGTGCAAATGACGAACCCGACCATGGCTTAGACATTGGCTTATTCACCGACAGTAAAACCGACTATGGCCAAGAATATGGCTTTGGGGTGCAACCCTTTGGTAATCCAAATTTAGAATATGGCACACAAGCCCCTTTCCATATGGGTTTTTACCATGAGTCATCTGTGCTTTATTCATTGGGTGCGTTTTTGAAAGAAACTTACCCCGAGTACCGCATCAGTTTGTTCAAACAACTTTCAGAATTTGCGTTTGAAAATGGACACGATTACTGGGGCTGGCGTTTCATGGGCTGGGGCATGCATTACATTGCTGATTTCTCAAACCCGTATCACATTACACCGGTACCAGGTAATAGCACCCTTGATACTCTTTACCCCGGTGTTCTTGGTTTGGCTGGCTTTCCGCAAGCGCAAATTGATGCCACGCAGTTGGTGTCGAATCGACATACAGTGTTAGAAGATTTTCAGAGCTTGATAATGAGCACGGCTTTTATTAAGCACAATCACGAACACCAAACCATTAAAGCACTGCACGCGCCAGAAACCATACGTGAATATAAACATGCCGATATCATTCATGTGTTTGCTAAAGAATCTTACGATAAGTCTGTTCACATTAATGATGTGATTGATCAAACCATGCCAGATAATTTTGTCAGCGATGTAACGGTTGAATACTCCGATCTTGGCGTAGAATCTCAACTTGTGGACATTGTGAAAAAAGAATCTGGCGATGAAGGCTTTCAGTCCTTATTGGATACCATTTCAGACCTGCTTTCAGATTTTTCCAGTAACGGTGCTTCTTACGTGCAAGGTATTATGGCGAAAGACAAACCTGCTCTGGGCCAGGTTGAATAGGACCCTACCTAACTGGCCCTTCCTTCTTTAAAGGCATAAAAAAAGCGAGGCTGATATTGATATCAGTCTCGCTTTTTTTATGCCTGATAATCAGTCGTTAAACCTCTGATTAAGCAGCGCCAGCAGCCGTCAATGCAGCAGCGTAGTCTTTGCCTGGCGCATGAGACGCGATAACACTTACCGCTGATTCGCCGTCTAGGTTTTTAGCACTTACATTGTGGCCTTCTGTTTTGAAGAAGTCGACAAATTCAGCAAACGTTTCAGCCGTCATGTGCTGGTACGCTTTCATGATATTAATGTAATCAACATCGGTACCATCATAGCTTTCGCTTTCTAAAAAGAAGCGCATGCTGTCTTCAGTCCACTCACCACCGAATACTTTTTCTTTATCTTTTTTCAATGACATTTTGATTTTCCTAATTAAATCTTAAATTCGTTTTACTAATATTTTCACTTGGATGAAATCAGGCTTAATTTACTTTTTTGTAAATCAAATCCCACACACCGTGGCCAAGCTTTTCGCCACGCTTTTCAAATTTGGTCAATGGTCGAAAGTCTGGACGAGGATGGTACGTTCCTTTACCGACAATATTTTCATAGCCTGGTGCCGCTTCCATTACTTCTAGCATTTGCTCAGCATAATGCTCCCAGTCGGTGGCCATATGAAACTCACCACCCACTTTTAATTTTTGACGCATGGTTTCTGCAAACTCACCCGTCAAAATGCGGCGCTTGTTATGACGCGCTTTATGCCAAGGGTCAGGAAAGAATAACTGCATCCCCTGTAACGAATTATCAGGAATACAATGGGCTAAGATTTCAATGGCATCAAATTCGTAAGCACGTATATTTTCAACACCCGCGTCAGCCGAATCGCGCAACAGTTTTGCCACACCTTGTGTATGCACCTCAATGCCAATGTAGTTCAAGTGTGGATTAGCCTGGCACATTTCTACCAGGCTGCTGCCCATACCAAAGCCCACTTCTAAAACCACTGGATTGTCATTACCAAATACTTGCGAATAATCCAGCATACCGCCATCAAGGGTTAAGCCCTTTTCTGCAAATTGTACCTTGTACATTTCACGCTGGTCAGGGGTCATACGGCCTGCTCGCACAACAAACGATTTAATACGCTTTGCGTAAGCTACGTCTACTGGTGCACCGTGTTCATCGCGCTCTACCGCGTCTGATGAAGGTGTATTTGATTCTGCTACATCTTTAGAATCGTTATCTGACATGGGTTTTCTCAATCTGTTGGTCGGTATCACGGGTAGCTGCATACGCTAAACAGCTCCAGCCTATTAAAAAGGCCAGCCCGCCAATGGGCGTGATTATACCTAAAGCTTTTATCTGGGTCGCGGCCATCAAGTACAAACTGCCACTAAAAAGTAGAATGCCTACACTAAAACTGTAACTGGCAGGCCGTAATCCCTTTAAATTTGGCCACTGCTTGATTGCAAAACCCAGCACCAGCAAGGCTAAGCCATGGCTCATTTGATACTGAGCCCCCGTCAGGATCCAACCTAAAGCTTGCTGATCCAAGATGGCTTTTAACCCATGAGCCGCAAAGGCACCAATTGCGACGCTTAGACCGCAAAATGAAGCGGCCAACAGTAATATTATTTTATGTGTTTTCATGGGGAGAACGATACGGGGATATGACAAAAAATCAAGAAAGGGCAGATTGTTAATTAGAAATCATGAAGAGGTAGTCGTGAGGCTTTATCTTACGTGTCATCTGGCCTGTGGCACCATTATAAACGGCTTGATCACCCACAAAGTTGATATTAAAGCCGTCACCATAAATCATCACACCCGGTGCGTAGCTAACAAAATTCACGCCCCAACCCTTGTTTATATTTAATATTAGCTTTGATATTTGCTCATGTATCTTACTGCCTTGCTCTGCTTGATAGCTTTTCATAATGCTGCCTCCATCAAAAACGGCAACTTTTAATGACTGATTCGATAACTCTTGCTTGGACAGCGATAACTGGCAACCCGCAAGGAATACTACAAGCAGCGCTGCAAGCACAAACATAGAAAGAGAACGGGATAGGCAATGCATGACGTTAATATCCTTATCAACGAGGTCTTTATTAATATAACGGCTAATTAAAGGGTAGCTGGCAATGGCCCATTAAAAAAGCGGCCTAAGCCGCTTTTATGGTCATGCATGGAACTGTAAGAGATAAACAGGTCGGTTTAGGCGACTTCTTCGATCATGCCTTTTACTTTGTTCATGGCATTTTTCTCAAGCTGACGAATACGCTCAGCTGATACACCGTATTCAGCGGCTAGCTCGTGAAGAGTCGATTTTTGATCAGACAACCAGCGACGCATAATTATGTCGCGGCTACGATCATCTAACTCTGACATGGCATTTTGCAAACGGGCTGTGGAATCTTGCTCGTAATTCGCATGCTCTACCGTCGCTGCAGGGTCGAAGTTATGATCTTCTAAATAGTTAACGGGAGCATTAAATGCCACATCGTCATCATCGGCTACTGGGCTATCAAATGCGCTGTCGTGGGCAGTCATACGACCTTCCATTTCTTGCACGTCTCGTAAGCCAACACCTAAATCATCTGCGATTTGCTGCGCTTCAGATTCGTTTAACCAACCCATTTTTTTCTTGGTGCTACGCAGATTAAAGAACAACTTACGCTGAGCCTTAGTGGTAGCGACCTTAACGATGCGCCAGTTTTTCAAGATAAATTCGTGGATCTCAGCTTTGATCCAGTGAACCGCAAAGCTCACTAGACGCACACCCACTTCTGGGTTGAAGCGTTTCACCGCTTTCATAAGGCCAAGGTTTCCTTCTTGGATAAGGTCTGATTGATTCAAACCATAACCGCTGTAACTTTTAGCAATGTGTACAACAAAGCGAAGGTGGGACACAACTAGGTGTTGTGCAGCATCTAAGTCTTCATCGTAATATAAACGTTCTGCTAGCGCTTTTTCTTCGCTAGCCGTTAACACAGCAATGCCGCCAATCGCATTCATGTAACCGTCTAGGTCACGACCTGGCGTCAGGCTTGCGATGTTTGGGACCATTAAGCTCGTGCTCATGTTTATATATTCTCCTTAAAATTCTTGGGTATTTGGGATTAACCAAATTTAACGTGTTTGCAGTGTAGCATTGAGAATTTAGAGCGCCAAGGCCAGAAAAGGTTCCATTTTGGTCTTTTGATGCAAATCAATGTCTCATAGGTTGAACGATGCCGTTATTTAACAGTTTACCGCTCAAATATTAAGTAAATATTAACGGCTCTTATTTTAAGCATCAATACGACTAAAGTCATGATTCAGCGTCATATGAAGTACCATACAACGCCCATGCGAGCCTTGTATTTATGGCTCTATACGACTCAAATGACGACTAACAGCCAGCCATGCGCCCAACCAACCTAAAAGCACACCGTCAAAAATCAATAACAGTGAATCGCTAAAACCTAGGCCTTTTAAGACAAATTCGCTGCCGTAAAGGCTTATTAGGCGCTCTACAGGGCCTGATAACCAATAAAGTCCGGCACTCAGTAAGATCCAAGCAATTAACCCGCCACCCAAGCCAAACCAAATGCCTGTGTATAAAAATGGCCTGCGTACAAATGCATCTGTGCCGCCAACCAGTTTTACCACTCGAATTTCATCTCGACGACTTTCTATAGACAGGCGAATGGTATTACCAATGATCAGCAGAACCGCCAAACCCAGTAACGCGGCTAACGCCCATACAAGGCGTTGCCCTAAATCCATAAATTGATACAAACGCTTTACCCATAGCAGATCGAGCTGAACCGAATCCACGTGGCGCTGCTGTAATAGTTTTTGTTCTAGTGCCTCTAATGCGCCTGAATCCTGATCGCCCAGTCTTGGTATAACACTGATTACACCAGGAAGAGGGTTGGTATCTAGCCCTTCAATTACATCTGTTAATCCGGTACTGGCTTTAAACTCACTCAAAGCGCGCTCAGGACTGATGTATTCAACCGATTGCACCTGTGGCCAAGTACTTAAATCCTCTGATAACTCTTGAGCAAAGCGGTCTTTGGTCCCCTGCTTTAAGTAAACACTCATTTGACTGCTTTGATCCCAAGTGCGGCTAAGTTGCTTAACGTTTTCTAAAGAGACGTACAATGTCATGGGAAGTGATAGCGCAATGGCCAACACCATCCAAGTCATCAGGCTTGACCCAAACGATGATAATAAGCGCTGTAAACTATCCACAGCCATCAATTTATGATGCTGTAAATACGCCTGCCACTGCCCCTGAACGGTAATAGAGCTGCGCTTATTGGCAGCGCTTGGCTTTGGCTTGCTTGGGGCTTTTTTGTTAGGCGGCTTGTTGTAAGTGCTATTGGCCATTGTCTTGACCTCTGTTTGCGTCGTCACTCGCTGTGCTCTTACGCTCTCCAGCCGGTCTTTCGCCCGCTAGTCGGCCTTCATTTAAACCTATAACACGATGTGGCAATCGATTAATTAAGGGCAGGTCATGGGATGCGATTAACACGGATACACCAACATCATTGAATTGTTCAAACAAGTTCATGATTTCAGCACTTAACTTGGGATCAAGGTTACCTGTGGGCTCATCCGCTAAAATTAAACTAGGTTTGTTCACAACAGCACGGGCAATACCAATGCGTTGCTGTTCACCACCACTGAGCTCAATGGGGTTTTGTTTTTCTTTGTTAAGCAAGCCCACCTTATCTAGCGCGGCACGTACTCGACGCTCAAGGTCACGACTTGTGTAGCCGCTGATGCGAAGTGGCAGTGCTACGTTTTCGAATACGCTGCGATCAAATAATAACTGGTGATTCTGAAACACCACACCCACTCGACGGCGGTGAAAAGGAATTTGTCTTTGGCTGACACGAGCAAGATTCACCCCGTCTACCAAGACCTGACCTTGACTGGCTTTTTCCATCAACATGATCAGTTTTAATAAGGTACTTTTACCCGCCCCACTGTGACCGGTTAAAAATGCCATTTCCCCCTGGGCAATTTCAAAGCTCAAATCCGTGAGGGCATTGTGGCCACCAGGATAGCTTTTACTTACATGATCAAAGAGAACATTTGCCAAGCTGACATCTCCATTTTTAAAGTATTTTTATTATTATTTTTTTACGCCAACGCAATCCTGCATCAGCGGTGTGTTTATTAAGGTCTGATTATTCGTCTTCTGCGAACAAAGCATCGATAAATTCGGTGCGATCAAATGGACGTAGGTCATCAATTTGCTCGCCAACACCAATAAATCGTACAGGCAGTCTAAGTTCTTTCGCGATGGCAAAGATCACACCGCCTTTTGCTGTGCCGTCTAATTTGCTCAAGCTGATGCTGGTGACGCCCACTGCTTTTTGGAAGTTTTTAGCTTGGCTGAGTGCGTTTTGACCCGTGCCTGCGTCTAATACCAGCATCACTTCGTGAGGCGCTGAATCATCCAGCTTTTTCATCACGCGAACCACTTTTTCCAGCTCTTGCATCAAGTGTGCTTTATTTTGTAAACGACCCGCAGTATCAGCGATCACCACATCCACACCCTTAGCTTGTGCAGATTGCACGGCATCAAAGATTACCGAAGCACTGTCTGCGCCCGTGTGCTGTGCAACCACCTGTACTTTATTGCGCTCACCCCATGTTTGAAGCTGCTCAACCGCTGCGGCACGAAACGTATCCCCCGCTGCCAACATCACAGACTTTCCTTCATTTTGGAAACGCTTGGCCATCTTGCCAATGGTCGTAGTTTTGCCCACACCATTTACGCCTACCATTAAAATCACATAAGGCTTTTTACTGGTATCGATTTCTAGAGGCTGATGGCAAGGCTCTAATAATTCAGACATACGATCTTTAAGGGCATGAAATAACGCATCACTGTCATTTAGCTCTTTGCGAGACGTGCGCGCTGTTAGATCGCTGATAATGTCTTGTGTAGCGGCCACACCAATGTCAGCCATCAGTAATTGGGTTTCGATTTCTTCTAATAAATCGTCATCAATTTCTTTTTTACCCAGTAATAAGTCCCCAAGACCACTGGATAATCCTGAGCGAGTACGGCTTAAGCCACTTTTAATGCGCGCAAAAAAACCCGCCTCTGAGACTTCTTCAGTGACTGGCGCAGTCTGCGCATTTAAATCTGTTTGAGTGGGCTGATCGTCAGCCTTTTTTTTGGATTTTCCCCAACCGAACATGGGTCTGCTTCCATCTGATGCTGTAAAGGGTCTATCCTAACATTAGTGGCCTATAAATACTGCTATCACTTCGGCCTGAAATACAACGAATAAACAATAACAATAAACCCATGGCAAGGACGCTTAATGAGCTCTGAATACCAGCCTAAATTTAACCGCATGAGCCTCAATGTACTGATGGTGGCTAGCGCAGCCCTGATTGTGATATTTGGTCAAAGCGCCCGGCAGATGGACCAAAAGCCTCTGCCCCCAGCCCCGAAGTTAGACATCAGTATTTGGCACGCCGATAGCGGTGCCAAAATATGGTACAGCCCCTATTTTAGCGAGACTTTAGAGATTCAACTTTGGTATGAAGCTGGTTCTGCATTTGATGGCAATTACACCGGCCGTGCTAGCCTGCTTGCCAAGCTTTTAAAGTTTGAAAGTAAAAGCCTGCAACTGCCCATGCAGGTCACGTTAGACCCTGATTTTTTAAAAATCAGCTTACATTTAAGCACTGACCCCATTCAAATGAAGCGTCAAATCGATAAAACAGTAACCCTACTTTATCGCCCCAACCTGCCCTCAAAAGGGCTAAAGACCTTGCAGTCCATTGACCAGGTTCCATCATTAAGTGATGAACTATGGCAACAAGCCTATGCCAGCCACCCTTACGGACAGAATACATCAGCCTCACAGAATAAAATTACACGGGCACAATTACAGAAATACCAACGCAGCCACATTCACCCTGGGCGACTAAATGCCAGTATCGTTGGTGACATCAGCGAACGTGGCGCTCAAATTATTATGGAAAGTTTGCTACCGCCATCAAAGTACAAGGCGAGCAAAGGGGGGTTATTGGTATCAAAAGCCATTACTAACATTGAAAGCCGCCAGCAACTGATTGCCATTTGGCCTGGTGAAACCAATAAAACAACCGAGGGCAACGACCTAAAAGACAAATCCATCAAGCGCCAGAAACAACAAATTAAAACCCACATAAATAAACAAATGGTGGTGCAGTTATTAAAAGCGGTTCATGGTGACTCGGTAAGATGGCAGCCTAGTAAAGCGAATAGCACCCTGTTGATTCAGCAATCAAATCAAATGAAACACGCTGTGCAGGATCAAATAGATTCAGATATGATAGCGCATCAAACACACCAGCTAGCCAAAAAGTGGCTAGCGCAGGTGAATAACGCCTCAGGTTTAAGTCTGTATCTCGTTCAACTTAACGCATATCAACTCCCGGTTAATCAACTCAATAAGAACCTCATAGAACTTGATGGTTGGGATGACGACAATTGGGATACTGCTTCTGAGATGTTATTGCCGTGGCTATACAAAGATTAACGGATGACAGCGACACACCTGGTATGGCGATCAATTTAGAAGTTAGGTTTTAGTATTATGGCAAAAAAAGCGGGAAGTCGATTACGAATCATTGGCGGTAAATGGCGCAGCCGCATGCTACCCATTGCAGATGCTGAAGGCTTAAGACCCACCACCGATCGCGTTAGAGAAACCATTTTTAATTGGTTACAGCCTTCAATTTATGGCGCGAGGGTTTTAGATTTATTTGCAGGTTCCGGGGCACTAGGTTTTGAAGCCTTATCTCGAGAAGCTGAATCTGCTGTTTTAATAGAAAAGCACAAACAAGCAGCTAAGAATCTAATTGAGAACGCCAACTCACTGGGCGCCAAAGACGCCAGGGTGGTTAACACTGACGCACTGGCATGGCTGCCAAGTTGCGAGCAAACCTTCAGCCTGATTTTTTTAGACCCGCCATTCAATAAAGGCTTATTGCCCAATTGCATTGATTTAATCAATGACAAAAAACTGATTGAAACAAATGGCTGGGTTTACATCGAAAGTGAAAGTGATCTTCACGACCTTCCTATTCCCAAGCATTGGCACTTACATCGAGAAAAGAAAGCAGGCATGGTCGTATTAAGGTTATTTCAGGTTGATGCTGAATAACACCTTGCCTGAGAACGTCATAATTTGAGCATAAAAAAACCGCTATTAAGCGGTTTTTTTATTGGTAATGACGCTTGAACTCACCCCTTAATTACGAATCCCTGAGCATAATCAAGTTATCGATAGATTCGCCCAGCTTAGCTACCATGTTAGAAACAGGTTCTCGATATTCGTCGGTTAAGTATGGGCGCTCAAGTGCAAATATTTGATAAATACCGGCATTAAGCAATTCACGGCTTTCTTCTTGGCCTTCTTCAACCAAAAGATTTGTGTGCATAAAACCAAACCAAGACGTGACTAATATCCAGGTATTCAACCCTAACGAACGCAGTTCTTGGTCCGACGCATCGATGATCTTACTGTCTCGTAGACCCGAATAAATACTATGAACACGGGACAAACAGCGCTTAAAAAATTCGTTATAGCGCTTATGTAATTCATCGTCTATTTCTAATAAATGCTGAAGGTCGCGATGCAAAAAACGGTAATCCCACAACCCCTGAAAAATCACCTGTAAATAAATCAGTTTGTCATTAATCGCCAACGGACGATCTTCAGGTACTTTAAGCTGCTCATCCACTTGTTTTTCATATTCTAAGTAGATGTCATAAATGATCTGTTGCTTATTTTTAAAGTGGTAATACAAATTACCTGGGCTAATACCCAGATGCGATGCGATATGATTAGTGGTGACATTGCGCTCGCCCTGTTCGTTGAACAGCTCTTTACTGGCTTGGATAATGCGATCACGTGTCTTCATTTCTTTAATTCCTGACTACAACCTGTACGGCCCACTTTCCACTAAGGCCCGCCATCGTATAAAAAATGGGCAGCCATTCTCTCAATCTGCAAGGTAATGGGCAATGTAATTCTAACTATACGCACTATTAAACCTGAGAATAATACGCATCTCTACTAAACGGTCAAACCAAGAACAATTGCTTAAAAGCGATAAGCCGAAATAAGCATTGACCTTTAGAGTATTCACTCTAATAATGTAAGGCACAATTATTAATGGTCTTGAATCTGAAGGGGTCAACCATGGCAGCTACCGCGGTCCAGCTAAACGATAACGAAGAACAACAACAAATTGCGTATTTAGAGAGCGTGGTTGCTAAACAAAAAGCAGCCTACGAAGCTTCTCCTTATCCAAGTGCGAAGCAGCGTCGCGCCGATTTAGACAAGTTAGCAGCTGCTTTACGTAAATACAAAGACGAATTAGCACAAGCCGTTAATAGCGATTTCAGCTCACGCTCAAAAGCCGAAACTATGATTGCTGAAATCATGGTGACACTAGAGTGCATCAGCTATAACCGTAAGAACCTTAAAAAATGGATGAAACCTAGCCGTCGCCATGTAAGCGCCTTGTTTGCACCAGCATCCAATAAGGTTCATTACCAGCCTAAAGGGGTTGTGGGCATCATGGTGCCTTGGAACTACCCTGTTCAGTTGGCAGCAGCACCTTTGGCCACAGCATTAGCATCAGGCAACCGTGCTGTTATTAAGATGTCTGAATTCACACCCGCTACCAATGAAGTGATGCAGCGTATGCTGGCTGAATTCTTCCCTGAAGAGCAAGTTGCGATCCTATCTGGCGAAGCCGAAGTTGGCGCAGCATTTTCAAACATCCACTGGGATCACCTGATTTTTACAGGTTCTACTGCCGTTGCCCGCCACGTGATGTCAGCCTGTGGTAAAAACCTTGTTCCGGTTACCCTTGAACTGGGTGGCAAGTCTCCTTGTATCATCACTGACAGCACAGACCTTAAAGCAGCCGCCAAGGCCATTGTATTTGGTAAGGCCACCAATGCAGGTCAAACCTGCATCGCGCCTGATTATATTTTGTGCCCGAAACACAAGGTAGCCGGATTAAAAGCCGCTGTTACTGAGCAGTACAAACAAAACTTCCCAACCCTTAAAGCCAATAATGACTACACCGCCATTATTAATGAGCGACAACACGCACGCTTACAAGGCCTGTTAAAAGATGCTGAAAGCAAGGGTGCGAACATTACCCAGCTAAACAACGCCAATGAAGACTTTGCTGGTACACGTAAAATTCCATTAACCATTGTGGAAAATACCAACGAAGATATGACCATCATGCAAGATGAAATCTTTGGTCCTCTATTGCCGGTCTTAGCTTACGATTCGTTAGATGAAGCCATTACGTACATCAAAAAAGGCCCTCGCCCACTGGCTTTATACTTGTTCTCGTTTAACAGCGCCGAACAAAATAAAGTGCTATCTGAAACTCACGCGGGTGGTGTGACCATTAACGATTGCTTAACGCACATTGCTCAAGACGACATGCCGTTTGGTGGTGTGGGCGATTCTGGTATTGGCGCATATCACGGCAAAGAAGGCTTTGTATCATTAAGCCACGCTAAGTCGGTTCATAAAAAAGGCCGTATTAACATGGGGCATTTAATTCACGCGCCACACGATCGCTTTATGCATAAACTGATTTACAAATTTATCATTCGATAAATGGGTTTGTTTTTACGTTAATGATCTTAAATAGGCCAATTATATATTGGCCTCTTTCACATTTATGGGTTTGTAATGGATAGACGTTCATTTTTAAAATTAGGATTTGCTAGTTCAACCGCACTTACGGCTGTGGGCGCCACGGCCACCCTGAGCGGTTGCTCTGAAACATTGCCTGAAAATGGCGATTGGCGCGTATTAAAAACGCAAGATCGCATTATGTTTACGGCCATTGCTCCCGTTATGTTGAAAGGCAGTTACCCAGAAGATCCTGAAGCCCAAAAAATTGCAATCCAGAAAATCTTAACGGTCATAGACTCTGTTATCTTCAGTTTAGGGCCACACAACGCCAAGCAGATGTCAGATTTATTCATGCTTCTTAACTTCACGCCAACTCGTGGTTTAACAACCGGTGTATGGAGTAAATGGGAGAATGCTAGTGAATCTGAAATTGAAAACTTTATCGTAAAATGGAGAGAAAGCTCTCTGGGTTTATTTAACCTTGGATTTAATGGCATCAATCAGTTACTTACTGCGGCATGGTTCGGACAAAAAGAAACCTGGAGCGATATTGGCTACCCTGGACCTCCGTATGCTGACGTATTAATCACCAAAAAAAACCTTTAATTTTTCACTATAGATAAAAATAATTATGGCCATTCCAGATATTTTTAAACAGCGCGCCCAAAGTGAAAATTGGGATTTGAATGATGCAGCTACACTGACTGCAAATAAAACCATTGAAGCCGATGTCATTATTATAGGCACGGGTGCTGGCGGCGGTGTCAGTGCTGAAGTACTCAGCCAAGCAGGTCTTAAGGTTGTGATGATTGAAGAGGGTGGTTTGCATACTTCTGATGATTTCAACATGGATGAACTTGAATCTTTACCCGCTCTTTATCAAGAGGGCGGCACTCGCTCTAGCAAAGATGGCGCAATCAATATTTTACAAGGCCGCGCAGTGGGCGGGACAACCGTTGTGAATTGGACATCCAGTTTTCGCACACCTGACAGTACTTTAAACCACTGGAAAAAAGAACATGGTGTAAGCGGGTTTTCACCAGAGGAAATGAAGCCTTATTTTGAAAAAATGGAGCAGCGCTTAAACGTTGAAAAGTGGGCCATGGCGCCCAATTCTAACAACGACATTCTAAAAAGAGGTTGCGAGAAAAATAACTGGTCTTGGTCAGTTATCCCTAGAAATGTCTCTGGCTGCTGGGATCTAGGTTACTGCGGTACCGGCTGCCCAACCAATGCTAAACAAAGTATGTTAGTCACTACCGTGCCGGAAGCACTAAAAAATGGCTCATCTCTGTATTATCGCTGCAGTGCCGATAAGCTAGTATTTTCAGAAAACAAAGTAGAAAGTGTTGAGTGTATTGCCATTGGTAAAGATGGCAAAACCCCTACTGGGATCAAGCTTTCGTTTAGAGCTAAGCACATTGTGCTAAGTGGCGGCGCCATTAACAATCCAGGCTTATTACTAAGATCTAAGGCTCCAGACCCGCATAATTTAATTGGCAAGCGCACCACTATTCACCCTGTGAACATCAACCTGGCGACCATGCCTGATACTGTGAATCCATTTTATGGGGCCCCTCAGTCTATCTACAGTGATCACTTTCAATGGCCAGATAATAATGAGATGGGCTTTAAGCTAGAAGTACCGCCTATCCAGCCAGTTATGGGCGGCCAAATAGCGGGTTTCCATGGGGTTAAACTGACTGAAACCATGAAAAACCTGCCCAACTTGCAAGGTACACTAGCCCTTATGCGTGATGGTTTTCATGAGCAAAGCCAGGGAGGCACCGTCGAGCTGGATAGCACAGGCAAGCCCATTCTTGACTACCCAATAACCGACTATTTATGGAAAGCCCTGCGTAAAGCCCACCATGTGATGGCTGAATTACAATTTGCAGCAGGGGCTAAAGAAGTTAAACCCTTGCACCTTGATGCTGAATTTTACAAAAGCTTAGCTGAATGCAAAACAGCCATTGATACCCTGCCACAAGAATTATTCCGTCAAAGGATTATGACTGCCCACCTAATGGGCGGGTGTATCATGGGAGGAGACGAACAAAGTTCTGTCATCAATAGTCAGGGGCAATTTCGACATGCTGATAACCTTACTATCATTGATGGCTCAGCGTTCCCCACCAGTATTGGTGCTAACCCTCAATTGTCCATATATGCTTTAGCCCTTAAACAGTCTTCTGAACTGGCAAATTTCCTAACGGGTAAGTTGGCTGTCAGCGCATAAAACACGGTGATTTTCCGTTAAACTTGCACGCCTAAGCATGCCAAGTAAGTGTGCACTTAACTTTCTTAACAATTAGATAGTTGAGTGCGCATTACAAATTGATTACCATGCCGCCATAGATATTCCGCCCCAAGGCAGATTTGATGATTAAAGTTCTCTACCCAGGTACATTCGATCCTATTACCAATGGTCATACGGATCTGGTTGAGCGCGCATCTCGTATGTTTGATACGGTTGTTGTTGCGATTGCAGAAAGCCCCAACAAAAAGCCACTGCTGCCTTTAGAGCAGCGTTGTGAGCTTGCTCGTGAAGTGCTTGGCCATATCCCAAACGTAGAGATCGTAGGCTTTAACACCCTATTGGCTCACTTTGCTAAAGAACAAGGCGCTAACGTTTTATTGCGTGGCTTACGTGCTGTATCCGATTTTGAATTCGAATTTCAGCTTGCCAATATGAACCGTGCACTGGCTCCTGATATGGAAACTGTATTCCTAACCCCACACGAAAAGCACTCATACATCAGTTCAACACTGATTAGAGAGATTGCTAGACTGGATGGTGAAGTGGCTAAATTTGTACACCCATCAGTAGAACAAGCCCTGCTAGAACGATTTGGTCGCGATAACGACTAAACTTTACTTAAATCAATATGGCGGCATTTTCATTCGATACACTGCACGGCATATGCTTATGTTTTATTGAGGTACCCAATTTATGGCATTACTAATTACCGACGATTGCATTAACTGTGATGTATGCGAGCCGGAATGTCCTAACGAAGCCATTTACGAAGGGACTGAAATCTACGAGATTGACCCAAGTAAATGCACCGAATGTGTCGGCCATTACGATGAGCCACAGTGTCAACTAGTATGCCCTGTGGATTGCATCCCACTTGACCCTAACAACGCAGAAACACAAGAAGAGCTACAGGCAAAATATGAGAAGCTTACGGCTTAATTATTCTGTTTAACTGGTGATTTTGACCAGAAGCTCTGAAAACCGCTTATGGAAACTCAAGCGGTTTTTTTGTGGGCGCCAGTTAGTATGAACAACCTGCAGAGAATCATACTGCGGGCAGGCGCGATCAAAACACAATCCTTCCCCCCCTACAATTCACAAGTATTCTATGCTTATATAACCCATCAAAATTACCGGCCAAATCATCATGAAACTGCTTGTCTTAATCCCTTTGCTCACCCTCGCAATTTCAGCTTGTAGTCCAGATAGCGCAAGCACAAATAAGCAACACACGGGCGCAGTCGCATCCGCCCATCCATTAGCCACCCAAGCGGGTATCGACATCCTGAACGCTGGGGGTAATGCTTTTGATGCCGCTATAGCAACCGCTGCTGTATTAGCCGTTGTTGAACCGTACAGCGCCGGCATGGGTGGTGGTGGCTTTTGGTTGCTGCATGACAGCAAAAATAAACGCGATGTATTTGTTGATGCTAGAGAAAAAGCCCCGCTTAAAGCTCACCGCGATATGTATTTAGATAAAGAAGGAAACGTCATTCCTAGACTATCAATTGACGGCCCTCTTGCAGCAGGTATTCCAGGGCAAGCCGCCGCGTTTGATCACATCGCAAAGAAGTATGGCCAACTGCCATTAAAAGATACATTGGCGGTCGCTATACGCATTGCCAATGAGGGTTTTCCGGTTGACCGTAAATACAAAAAACTAGCGGGTTATCGCGCTAAGGCTTTGCATCAATATCCAGCGGCAGCTGCGGTATTTTTAAATGGTAAATCAACATTACCAGAAGTTGGCGATGTAATTATACAAAAGAACCTTTCCAATACACTACAAGCCATTGCAGACTCTGGCTTTGATGGGTTTTATAAAGGTGACGTTGCTAAAAAAATGGTGGCCGATGTCACAAAGGCAGGCGGTATCTGGTCATTACTAGATTTAGAAAAATATAATGTAATAGAACGAGCACCAATCATAACCAGCTATCAAGGACATAAAATAATAAGTGCCCCTCCTCCTAGTTCTGGCGGAATAGCCATTGCACAAATGTTTAGTATGTTAAAAAGTTTAGAGCCAGAGACCAATTGGAAAACGTTAGATCAAGCCACGCAAACCCACTTAATCAGTGAAACTATGCGCCGTGCCTATTTTGATCGCGCACATTATTTAGGTGACCCTGATTTTGTAGATGTGCCACAACAAAAACTCATGAATGATCAATACAATGCTGTACTGGCAAGCAACATAAGTCTGGATAAAGCCACCGACAGTAAAACCCTAGGCAGTCAGGTTCAAATTTATGAAGGGTTTCATACTACGCATTTGAGCGTACTGGATAATCAAGGTAACCGAGTCAGCGCCACTTTAAGCGTTAACCTGCCTTTTGGTAGTGCCTTTATGTCTGAACAAACCGGTGTATTAATGAATAACGAAATGGACGATTTTTCATCTAAACCAGGAACACCCAATGCTTATGGCCTTGTGGGTAACGAAGCCAATGCCATTGCCCCAGAAAAACGTCCCCTGTCCTCGATGACACCTAGCTACATGGAAGATGGCAGTAATGTTGCAATTTTAGGTACCCCTGGTGGCAGCCGAATTATCACCATGGTTTTTTTAGGTATGCTAGAACATATTCAATCTAAACCTGTCACTGACTGGGTAGCTCGTCCTCGTTTTCATCACCAGTATCTACCCGATGTGATTCAGCACGAACCTAATGCGTTTTCGGATGACGTTAAAAAATCGTTAACGGCAAAAGGTCATAAGCTAAAAAGCGTAGGCCGTGAGTACGGCAATATGCATGCAATCTTACTTAACAAAGAAAATAACCGCGTCACTGCAGCATCTGATCCAAGAGGGGTGGGGCAAGCCCAAGTGCAATAGTATCTGGGCAACCGTTAAGTGAGTAGTATATATCGGCATCTGATATATACTACTCACATCTTTTGAAGGCTCGATATAATCGGGCCTTTTCTTTGCATTGATGATATTTACATAGAGAACAACGTGGTTGAATTTGGGTTTGCTTTAAAAAAATTCATTGGATTTTGGGTCTCACCTCTTAGTTTATGTGTTCTATTAATCTCTTTAGGGCTTATTTTACTTTGGTTAGATAAGCGTAAAACACTTGGCAAATCACTCAGCACTGCGGGCCTAATCTTATTGGTTTTTCTAAGCTGGAACCCCACTGCTAATTTACTGCTACGGCCTATCGAGCATCAATTCCCTATTTTTGATACAACTCAAACTGTGGATTATGTTTTGGTTTTAGGAAATGCAACTAATATAGATAACAAAATGCCTGTCATTACCCACTTATCCAATGCAGCATTAGAGCGGTTATTAGAAGGTTTACGCATTTTAAAAACGCAACCTAACAGTAAATTAATTGTTAGTGGTTACGATGAAGGAACAAATAAAAGCTGTGCCGAGGTCTATGCCGAAGTAGCCATTATATTAGGAACTGATCCCTCACGTATCATCCAAATGCCCAATCCAAAAGATACACAAGAAGAAGCCATTGAAGCTAAAGCTATCGTTAAAGATTCAAAAATTGCATTGGTAACCAGTGCCAGCCATATGCCAAGAGCGCTATTATATTTTGAATCAAATAAAATAGATGCTATACCGGCACCTACAAACCATTTATCACCAAGGGTTTATAGTTCAAGCTGGAAAGTTAATTCTGAAGGACTACTGAAAAGTGAACGGGCTTTTTATGAAATACTAGGCCGAATTTGGCAATGGCTAAAATCTTAGCTTAGCCATTATTCACTTTTAAATTAGGTTTTTTCTAGATTTTTAATCTTTCAACAATTATTAGAATTTTAACTAAACATCGAAATAGCTATCATCAATATTTTCTTCTGGTGGGGTATGGTGCATACAAATATCAAACTGAGTTCCCTCACCTAATTTACTTTCCACTTCAATGGTCCCACCCAATCTTTGAGTCACAATATTGTAGGTCATATACATACCTAAACCGGTGCCACCACTGCCACGCTTAGTGGTATAAAACGGATCAAATATTTTACGAGAGGTTTCTTCATCCATCCCTGCCCCATCATCTTTGAACAAAATATGCAGTTCATCACCATCGCTTTTGACAGAGATCGTAATATTGCCTTTTTTGTCTGGAAACGCATGTATCAGGCTGTTCATTATTAAATTACTGATAATATGATAAAAAGATCCAGGGTAATTAGTCACCTGAATGCCCTTATTAATTTCGACATTTATCTTTACATTACTTTTCTTAAGTGTCGGCTGAAGCGTTTTTAATACTTCTCTCACTTGTTCCAACACTGAGAAGTCAGTTAACTCTTCTATGGATTGATTCACAGCAACCCTTTTGAATGTTTGAACCAGCTCACTGGCTTTTCGTAAGTTGATATCAATTAATTCCATGGAATCATCAATATCAGTGATAAATACTTCAAAATCTCCTGATGTGAGCTTTTTACTTTCAAAAGAATTTCTCATGCTTTTCATCACTTCATGACTATAAGACAGCGCTGTTATGGAGTTTCCTAGTGGCGTATTAATTTCGTGAGCAACCCCAGCAACCAACTGTCCAAGAGATGCCATTTTTTCAGACATAATTAATTGCTGTTGAGCCTCAATCAAATCATTGGTTCTGTCTTTTACTTTTAACTCAAGAGATTCATTAGCGTGTTTCAAATCATTGGATGACTGCTGTATCTGGGAGGTCATATCATTAAATGAAGCTGATATTCTCGACAGCTCATTTCTCCCAGGCACTTTAATTTTAAAATCTAATTCACCCTGCTCTACTGATTGGACACCGTTAAGTAATGAGTTCAGTGGGACATTCAAAATAAGATTGACTAAAAAATACATGGCAATACCCGTCAAGGTTAATACCACAACAGCTATGACAATAAGTTTAATGAAAAGAGTGATTGTTCGATGATTCAAGTCTAATGTGGATGTACGAGACATGACTTTAAACGCTCTATCATCAAAGCTGGGAATGTCTAACTTTTGAGTGGCCAGAACATAGTTATCCGTATTTGATTCAACCAAATTAGCACCAACACCGGAATCACTGAGTAAATTCACACCTGATATCCAAGCATGATCATTTTCAATAATGGCGAATTCGCTGCCTATTTGTTCTCCCATTCTATTCATGGTTGTTTGAGTCGGGGTTTTTACGCCTAAAATAATGGCACTATTTTTTACTTCTTTTTGCCACGTTTCAGGATTAGATAGTGACAATAAAATCGAAGACCAAATGGCGACACTGAATTTATCATCAACGATGTTACTTGCCTTACCTGTGTACAAATTATTTTCTGTTAATTCATTCAAGAAATCATGGGGCACTTCATCGGTCTTTTTCAATCCTATTTTATTGAAAAAATAATTGGCGTTTTCTTGGTATATATCACTCACATTAAATAAATTTTCTTCTATATCTACCGCCGTAAAAGGTACTCGATACACCTCCCTTTTTGCAGATTCTCCTTTGCTCAGGTACCTAAATATCCAAATATACTTTCGATCAATTAACAATGATAAATACTTAGACTTATTTTCATTTTTTGAGAATGGCGCTAACTGGTAGATAGCAAGATGTGATAAGTCGTATTGTGGCAGCAAGGGGATTAACGTTGACACCAACAATAACTGGCTTTGCAAATAATAGCTGTTATCCGCGTCTGGTATAACACTGTTTTCTGAAGACGAATCCTCACTATAGAGCGGACCATATTGATTTAAAAGTGTGAGGTTATCGATAACAATTTCGGTGAGCCCGTAATTCGATAACGCATTTTCAGTTCGCCGAATGTCAGCTTCAAACTCAGATTTAAATAACCGAGCTGCACCGTCGGTTCGCTCATATATCAGGTCTTCTAAATCCTGATAATATTGATATCCGATAATCGTTGTGGCCCCAATAAAAAACAATGATATCGAGATAAATACCAGCGTCATTACTTGTCGGCTTATGCGATTATTAATCCACATATTCAGTTAGTTTTTTGCCATTGTTTAATCACGTCTTTATAAAGTAATGTTTTTGGTGTTTCTCTTGCTCGCTCAGGCTTTGGAGCGCCTTGTTTCTTCAACCAATGCTCTCGACTGGATTTTTTGTTTAATTGGGGTGCGTACTTAATGCCTCTTAGCTTGCCCATGATTTCATCTTGTTTATATGCAATATTGTCCATAGCCGTTTGAGCTGATATTTTTCCATCAATGGCTTGATCAAGATTGGGCCACCAGGCTCTAAACATAAGAGGATAGTGAGGTACGTTTAAACCGGTATCCGTCCATCGATTCACAGCATCACTTTGAAAAAACTCTATTAAGCCACCAAACTTTGCCTTATTTTTTTGTACCCATTTAGTATTTAGCGTGCTGTGCCTTACAGGTGTTCCACCAGCTTTAAATTTTGCTAATGCTGCTGACTTACTCACACAAAACTGGGCCCACAGCCAAGCGGCTGCTCGTTTACCGCCTTTAGTATCTTTAGGTATGGTCCAACTACCAGCATCTTGATAACCAACTTTCATACCTTTTTCCCAATATTTACCGTGGGGAGTCGGTGCCACACGCCATACAGGTGAGTTATTGCTGTCTACCATTTTTCCAGAATGGAAAGCAGGATCATTTAACCACAATGTATAAAGGAAAATTTGCTGAGCCACGTTGCCATTGGCCACCGTAATATTGTTATCTAAAAATGTTCCTTCTCTGGCTTCTGGTGGCGAATATTTTTCTAACCAATCTATATAGGTTTGCAACGCATAAACGGCAGCGGGGCCGTTTGTCGCGCCTCCACGCTCAACTGATGACCCTCTTGGAATACGTCCAACGGTGCGTATTCCCCATTCATCTACAGGCGTGCCGTTAGGTAAGCCTTTATCACCGGTACCAGCAATCGATAACCAAGCATCTGTAAACCGCCAACCTAGACTGGGTGATTTTTTTCCAAAGTCCATGTGTCCGTAAACTTGCTTCCCATCAATAGGCGTTGTTGTAAAAAAATCAGCAATATCTTCATACGCAGCCCAATTTACCGGTACGCCTAAATCATAGCCTTTACTTTTTCCGTACTTGTTTTCGGTGTATTGACGAAACATTTTTTTAATATCTGGCCGTGTATACCAGTCATATCGAAACCAATATAAGTTTGCAAATTGTTGATCCGGTAACTGTAATTGATTGCCTTCGTAATCTTGCCCAAACTCTAAATTAATAAAGTCACTTAGATCCAGCATGGGATTGGTATAGGACTTTCCTTCAGTCGCCATATATTGAGTAAGATTCACAACACCTTGCACACGGGCATGGGTACCAATGTGATCGGCATCGTTTACATACATGTCATATAAATGCACGCCTTGACTCATTTGCTTAAAGATTGATTCTACAACCGAGCCTTCGCCAATGATGTCGTATTTAATATTGATTCCAGTGAGCGCTTTAAAGTGCTCTGCCAGAACGTCTCTCTCCCATCTATGTGTCGGAATATCTTCACTTACAACCGTTATGGTTTTATTTTTATAACGCTCACCCTTAGCAGCAAACCATTGAAGCTCCCGACGCATTTCGTGCTCAGTTAATGCTGAACTTTCTAATTCTTTTAGAATAGCTTCAACAGCAACATCACTTCCTTTATTTGCATCAGCCTGCACAACTGCAATAGGGGTAAACATTGATATCATTAATATAAGCATCAAAACATGACGAATTGTTCTCATGAATTTAGTACCTGCTTGCTTGTGTTTATGATTACGGGTGTGAATTCAAGTGCCCTGTAACAGCCCTGCTCTAAGCCTGTATTAGTATAAGACTGTGGAGCATGTCCTAATCCATATACTTCATGAATCCAACTTCCAGAAGACGCGAAAAATGAAAGCAAACTGGATCGTAAAACTAAAGCGGTCTTTTCCATCATATTTCTCACTTAAGAGTTAGCTTAAGATTAGACTGTAATTGTCAGCTTTCAATTCTCAAGACGGACTCACAATCCGATATTAGAGGCTATATCTCACACATTTTTAAAGCTCATATAAAATGTTGTACCCTCTCCCACAGCGCTCTCTACCCGAATATCACCATGCAAGGTTTTAGAAATAAGGGTATGCAGAATAGGCATTCCTAGTCCGGTTCCACCTTGATCACGTTTTGTGGTAAAAAATGGATCGAATATCTTTCCAACAACTCCATCCTCCATGCCAACGCCATTGTCAGAATAATTAACATGTAACGTTTCATCTTTACGAAACATTTCAATAACGATTTCAGCCTGTCCACAGAACGTAGATGCAAACCCATGCATACAGCTATTTGTAATAAGATTGGTTACAACCTGAGAAATGGCCCCTGGGTATGTTTCAACCACTATGTCATCACCCTTTAAGGCAACATTGACACCTATTTTTTTGGTTATCGGAACTAAGGTGCTAAGGACTTTTTCCATATAGTCTTTTAAATTAACTCGATCTTTTTCAAAATGATGTTGGTCAGCACTTGTACGCTTAAAGTTGGTAATCAAGTTGGCCGCTTTATCTAAGTTCGTCACATTTAGATCTGCAGCATCCTCTATTTCATCTAAAAAATTCTTTAAGCTTGTTTTAGTGATCTGATTACTTTCAAATAACTGCCGTATTTTCTTCACACCGTCTTTGATGTGGCTGCTTGAGGTCACAGCGATGCCAATCGGGGTATTCACTTCATGAGCGACCCCTGACACCATGCTGCCCAGAACCGCCATCTTTTCACTTTCTACTAACTTATTTTGCAATGCTTTTAGTTCATCAATGGTGTCATTTAAATGCTGAGTACGTTCAACCACTATTAACTCAAGATTACGATTCGTATCTTCTAGTTTCAATTCATAATCTAATTTTTCACGAGCACTGATAGAGCGTCCAAATAAATCAGATAAGACCCCTGCAAATACAACCTCATCATCGGTCCATGTTCTGGGTTCACCACGGTGCTCAGAACAGATAATCCCCACCGTATTGCCACCATGTCGAATGGGAGTATCCAGCATGGCGTTAATTCCAAGCACATCTAAATACCCCACTGAAAACTCCTTGGTCTCGGGGGCCGTTATCGCATCATGAGCAGTGACAACACGATCTTCATCCAATGCAGAGAAGTAGTCTGGAAAGTCGCTTCGGTGTAGAACAAGGGCTTCAGTAGGCACTTCCATAGTGAGGTCTTTTAGTAAATAGCAACGAATGCCTTCTCTATTTTCGTTATACAGCCAAATCCCACTGCGATTCACCCCCAGACCTTTAATCACGGATGATAAAATCAGCTCCGAAGCGGCCTTCAAATCCCCCTGGTCAATCAAAGGAGACTTGGATACCTCGTTTAATAATGTCTCTAACCGCTTTTGCATGTGCCCTCCGTGCTATAAGTGTAGACCAGTTACCTAGCTGCTTTAGGTGCCAACAGGCATATCAAATCATCACTTATAACTGAACTTTATAACCAGTGATTATTTTGATAACTGCCTCCCAACTTGAAGACGAGCGCGTCGATATTCAACAGAAGACTTATATGCTGTTAAAACAAAGAGAGTATTAATAGATATTGAGAGGAGATAGCAGAGATGAAAATGACGCACTTAAAGTTCACCGTAAGCTTGATAGCCACAATGTTGTTAATGGGCTGTCAGACTCAGGCTGTAAAGCAGCAATCCGACTTAGCTGACTTCTCTAACGTTAAGCAGGTTCAACGTGTACCCGCGCTAGATGAATCGATTGCGACACTTGATATGGCAGAGTTCGCTAGGCGCCATTAATAAGTAACTATAGGTGTAAGGTGGTTAGATTAGACCGACAACACTGCATGCCATGGACAACTGAATAACCGCCCCTAATCTTCATTCTGTATTTTTGATTAGAATCGGTAGCAGCTCTGAAATGTGAGTGATTTCTAAATGAGCCGTAAAATCTTGACTCCACTCACGCTTACCATCTTTTAGCCAACATGTTTTCATGCCCATATCGTAGGCACCTTGCATGTCATGAACCGGATGGTCTCCAATATGCAAACACTGATCAGCATTAATATTAGCTTGCTGCAACGCTTGATGAAAAATATCACCATGGGGCTTGGGCCTGTCAAAATCTTCAGCTTTCAGTGAAAATTCAAAAAAATCACCTAATCCTGTTAACTGAATATCTGCATTGCCATTTGTGATAGCAATTAAAGGGTAATGTTTTTTTAACCTGGCCAGGGCTTCCGCCACACCTTGAAACAAGGTCACGTTCTGCCGAGCCTGATAAAAAGCCTTAAAACACGCTTCTGATTTTTGTTGATAATCCCTGTAATTCAATTGCGAAAATAACTCTGACAAATACGCTTGCCTAGCAAGGCTGATCTTATTGATTAGGTGAGGATGGTGTTTTATAAATTCGAATTTATGTTCACGAAGAGTGTCCTTAGAAAAACGTTCAAACACTTTGGGTGTGTGCTCGAGCATCCAATCATGCATGGCTTTTTCAGCGCTTAAGATGACTGAGTGCCCATCCCATAACGTATCATCTAAATCGAAGCTTAAAACACGAATATGAGATAGATCAAGCGACATACTAGCCAGGCTACAGCAATATGTCTAAACGGCGGCTGACTATTTCAGCCACATAATCTAAGAACAGGGTGTCCATATTAGATTTGAAATATTCATCTTGTTTATGGCCTAGGGCCAAAATGCCTAGATCGTTTTTCAATAAACAGGCCGCCATAGAGCCTACCTTGGAGTGTGCATGAAAAAACAATTCCATTTGATCATCAGATAACTGACCCACAATGGCCTGCTTGCGACCAAAGTGACGTACCAACTGATCCTGCATTTCAGTTTCAATCACAGCCTGCATGTTCATGGCTGGAACAAATAACGTAATGCATGCGTAATCAACGCCATACACTAGGTTCATGCTCTCTTGTAAGGCTTGCTCAACTTCTTCAATAGACTGTGCATCTAACAAATCCAAAGTCAGTCGACGAGTCTGCTCAAACAAACGATCATTACGACGGGCGTTTTCTACAAGCTGCTGCAAACGTTCGTGTAATTCATTATTTTTATCGCGTAAAATTTTAGACTGATGCTCAACCAATGAAATAGCACCACCGGTATCATGTGGCACATCCAGTTCATGAACTACGTCAGGAAACTTACGAAAGAAGTCAGGATTTTGCTTTAAAAACGCTGCTACTTCGCGCTCATTAAGCTGATTATTGTCCTGTTCCATTTTAAAGCCTTATCTTTATTGAAGAGCGTTTTAATAAACGCCTCTATCTTCTAATTGTTTTTAATTCTGTATCTGAACGGTGTGACTGCCATCAGACTTGGATACGACCTTCATAAACTTTTGCAGTTGGTCCTGTCATCACGACATCACCTTGGCCATCCCACTTAACCGTCAGGCTGCCACCGGGTAAATTCACCTTAACTTCATCGTCTACCAAGCCCCACTTATGTGCTGTAACCATAGCGGCACAGGCACCCGTTCCACAAGCTAGTGTCCAACCGGCACCACGTTCGTATACACGCAGGTCCATCTCACCACGATTTAAAATTTGCATAAACCCAGCGTTCACACGCTTTGAAAAGTCTGCATGTTTTTCGATCTCGGGGCCTAATTGATTAACAATTTCGCTTTGTAAATCGTCAACAACCACAACAGCGTGCGGGTTACCCATAGAAACAGCACCCACTTGGCATTCATAAGTGCCTTCATTCAGCGGCACCGATATATTGTATTTGTCATTCTGTGTGTCAGCCGTAAATGGCAACGATGAAGGCTCAAATTTAGGCGCCCCCATGTTAACCACTACGTCATCATTATTTTCTAATCTTAATTCGATGATGCCAGAGTTGGTTTCGACTTTGATAGGGTTTTTTGCCGTTAACCGAGCATCATGAACAAAGCGTGCAAAACAACGGGCGCCATTTCCACATTGCTCAACTTCGGTTCCGTCGGCATTAAATATTCTGTATCTAAAATCAACGTCAGGATTGCTCGGTGTTTCGACAATTAACAGCTGATCAAACCCAATACCAAATTGGCGGTCACTTAGTTGGCGAACAAATTCTGGGCGAAATGCAAAGTGCTGAGTCACTAGGTCAACAACCATAAAGTCGTTACCTAATCCGTGCATTTTGCTAAAACGTAATAACATAGTTTTCACCTAACTTATTCAACGGCTTATTCAGTAATAATGCTTTCAGCACTTAATTGTTCTGCAATGGTTTCGCGACGACGAATCAAGTGTACTTGATCGCCATCTACCATGATTTCGGCAGGCTTGTTTCGTGTGTTGTAGTTTGATGCCATTACAAATCCGTAAGCACCCGAACTTTTCACAGCCAACAAATCACCTGGTGCTAACGCCAGCTCACGGTCTTTACCTAAAAAATCACCGGTTTCGCAAACAGGGCCCACAACATCGTATAATTTTTTCTCAGTATTAGTACGAGGCTGCACTTCAACAATTCGCTGCCAAGCACTGTAAAGCGATGGGCGAATCAGATCGTTCATACCGCCATCAATAATGGCAAAGTTTTTATCGCCATTACTTTTTAAGAATTCAACTTGTGTCACAAAGATTCCAGCATTGGCTGCAATTGAGCGGCCCGGCTCCATTACGATTTTTAAATTACGCCCAGCTAGTTTTGGCAAAATTGCATCAGCAAAATCTTGCGGTGTTGGTGGCACTTCATCATCGTACGTTACGCCTAAGCCGCCACCTAAATCTATGTGTTCTAGCTCTATACCCTGCTCTTGCAATGCATCAACTAACGTTAATACACGATCTAGTGCATCTAGGTACGGGTCTAACTGTGTAAGCTGCGACCCTATGTGGCAATCCACACCTTTTATTTCTAAACCGGGTAATTCTTTTGCGCGGGCATACACTTCTTTAGCAATGTCGATGTCTACACCGAATTTATTTTCTTTTAAGCCCGTAGAGATATACGGGTGAGTCTGTGCATCCACGTCTGGGTTCACACGAAGTGATACCGGCGCTTTAACGCCCATCTCAACAGCCACTTCATTTAGGCGCTCTAGTTCAGCTGCGCTTTCTACATTAAAACAATGCACACCAACTGCTAAAGCTCTGCGCATTTCATCGGCTGTTTTTGCTACACCCGAAAATACAATTTTGCTTGGGTCACCACCGGCTTTTAAAACTCGCTCTAATTCGCCTACCGATACAATATCAAAACCCGAACCCAGCTTAGCCAGTACGTTTAGCACGGCAATATTGCTATTGGCTTTAATGGCATAACACACTAAGGCATTTTCACCGGCAAATGCATTGGCATAAGCCATGTAGTGGTCAGTAAAAGCTTTGCGAGAATAGACGTACAATGGCGTTCCAAACTTGTCGGCCAAATCACTAACGGCTACGTTTTCTGCAAATAATTCACCATCGATATGTTGAAATACATCTGTCATTTTCTATTTCTCTAAAACTCTAAAACTCTAAAACTGTCTATATAAGCAATATTCGCTCGCCCTATTCGGGTTATTGCGGTTTTTTGCTGTCCATTGCTTTTACGGGACTCACAGCAAGACTGCTATCAGCCGATACTGATTGATCTGGCTTTTCATAGGGCATGTAAAGCGCCCCTTTTTGCCCACATCCCGATGCCATCAAGATGAACAGAATGATGCCGTAACGCATGTTTCGGACCTAATAATATTTGGACGTAGAATTATAGGGCTTTAGAGCCTCGGTGAATACCCGCAAACCTCTGATATATGGGCATTCTAGGGGGGAAATACTGCATTCCACAGACAACTGAATCACATACAGGTGCTAGCGCCTAGATAAGACAGCTAAACAAGGCTCAAAAATCAGTCCACTGGATACAGTTCAAGCAACGTGGCGTTTAGGCGCTTCTCTAGTTTGTGCTTGTAGTCTAGGTAACTGGCTGTTTGCAGGACTTGCTTGGGGTTTCGATTATGCAGCCTGTCAGATATCGCTAAGTCTGTGATGTAAACGGGGTAAGGTTTATTGTGGTGACGTAAGCTTACAAGCTTTTCAACCAACGCCTTGTATACATCCGTGCCGTACTCCATGTGACTGAACTCTTCTTGCTCGCAATACAAAATAAAACTCAGACGATTTTGAGCATCTAAGTCTACTTGCGCGTGCACATCAAAATACCGACCTTGACCCAAGCCTTCTTTAGGTCGTATAGGTCGTAAATGCATGCCTTCTTCTTTAGAGGGCAGCACCACCTCGTAATATTCAATGGGTCGCTCAGTCGGAGTTTCTGAATGTTTGTATCGATGGCGATTCTGTCGATACTCAACCTGTCGTAAAAACTGGTTAACGGGGTTAATCAGGGCTGCTTCGTTATACATGGGGGTTTTCCACTGAACCAGAGAACCACGCTCATCAATCACGTACAACTGCGCATGTTTTTCCTGTTTTAAGTAGTACACCTGCAAATGCCCTGGTTTGCTGTTTTCGCACACCATTTTAATGACAGTGCCCACCAAGGCATGACTGTCTAACAAAATTTGAGAGTAATAAGGCTGCGGCTTGGCAAGTTGCTTACATAGCAAACTGGCTTTTTCAAAATGATAAATCACAGGGCGCCCACGACTCATTTGTATCAAGTGATATTGATCCGCCACCTGAAGAACATAACGACGACGCTGCCCAATTTTATTCTGGTAAAAACACAGCCTAATTTCTTCTAAAACACTCTCTACTCGAGAGGCGATTGCCTTGGAACGTGTCGCACAAAAACAATGCACACTGACATCTGGTGCATGCTCGTTTGAATCTGGTGGATACGACATTAGGTAATCTTCGATCACACGCAGCAAGGCATTTTGCCCCTCATAACGTGTGGCTAAAACTTCTCGCCAACTGTTATAAACCAGCTGATCTATGGTCAGCACCAAGTTTTCTTTCAGCGCACTGTAGCCCAAAGAATCCGTTCGATTACTGATTTTGTGAATGCCTTTTCTAGTGTAGTGACTCATGGGATCAACAAAGACATTTATAAATAACGTAATGCTTTTTGGTACTGGGGGGCGATTGAAATTTGGTTCGATCGTCGCTGGTAATTTCATCTGATAAAAGGTATTGATGATTTCTTTTAATTCGTAATCATTACCTTGCTGTCGCCCTTGATACATAACAATATTAGTGCCCTTTGCCATCACCTCATTCACATGGCACCAGGCCATAAGTTCAATTAAACTATTGGATTTTTTTATGGCATTTTGCGGGCTGTCTGGCCGGGCAATGCCCGTAAACAAGCTCCAAGACATTTGCGGGATACGACGGCGAACATGGCGACGGTCTAGATGTAAACTGAGTTTTTCTTCTTGAATATCTTTACTAATACCTGGATTAATAAAATCAATTTTTCCGGGCTTACGATCAAATGTGGCATACAGTTTATGGCCGAGCAGCGTCATATCTTCTGCCGTGAGCACGGTTTCATCTTGAAATTCTCGACCAAATTGGGACAAGAATTTATAACTGTGTATCAATTCGTTAACCAGTGTTTTACGTTCATCCATCACAAAGTTAACGTGCCACTGCGCACGATTATCTAAATGCAATAGATGCCCATCACTCCAGCCCCACGACCGAATTAAGGGCTTCAATAAATCTCGCTTCCAATGCTTTCGACGTGTTGCCTGCCCCATAGGAATATTGCTTTTAAAATAAATGCAGCGTCGCACCAGCTCTACTCGTGCCAGCTCATCTCGGTCAATCAAATAATTCTCTAAGCGGTCATGCAGCAGTAAATAAGGGTCTAATAATTCAATGGCTTTTGTTTCATTAAAAATATGCTGTTTTAAATCTAAGCTTAATGGCACCGTATGAGGATATGTACTGGCATAGGCTTCGGTTAAGAATAACTTAAGTATGGATTTGTAGGGGCTCGCAATGGCTTTGTACAACTGCCACATACCCGCACCAACAAATTCACCTGCTGGAATTTCACCTATGCCTCCAAAATCCACCACCTCTTCTGGATTTACAAACCCTTGTTTTTGCAAGCGGTAAACAAAGTCTTCGTATAGCTCTTCATTCTCGACTGGCACCATCCACCAAAGTGGATAACACCCTGCGATTAAAATACTGGTGCGATAAAACTCGTCTAACAGTAAATGATGCTGCGCACTGCCACAGTCTTCTTGACCCAATTCATTGCGCTCACCTCGCACAAATTTTTCAGCATCCATCAAAAAGAAGTGAACCTCCAAACCCAGGTTATCGGCCCACAATTCTATGGCGGATGCTTTTTTCTGCAATAAATCTAAGTCACTCTCAGTCAGGTCGGATTCATGACAAAGCCAGATATCTAAGTCACTGCCACCGCTGTGCCCAAGCGAACCACAACTGCCCATGATGAATAAACTTTTCACTTTTGGCTGCCCGTTACGGCGCTGCTGGTATTGAAACCCGGTTGATATACCTGCCGCAGATCGTAAGCAATCTTTACTTGGGCTGTACCTAGCCACGCCACAAGGGCATTCACGATCAATGAAGCCAGGAAGCTTTTCGTGGTTAACGTGATACAGAAGGGGCAGTACTTCTAGAAAGGCTCGCTGACGCTCACTCATGGCAGCCTGAGTGCGATCAAACCTATGTTGGTTGTAGGCTAAAAAGCGCTTTACCACGGCATTAGCTTGGTTTTTATCAAACCCCTGCAAACCGTTGGTTAACTCAGCCATAACATTCCTTGGCACTTAAACTATCTCACCGACTGGGAAATAACTTACAAAAGACAAATAGCGTCAAAACACCATCCTGTTATAATGGGCAACGCGTTATATCTACAGAGTATAGAAGAACATCAGAAATAAGGCCTAGTAAGCGGCTATTCTGAAGTGACGAGCAATTTAATTAAGCTCACTTTTTACTCAATTCACTTGCGTTAGCTCGTGGATTTTGGTATAAAACGCAACTCTTTTTTGACGGGGCATCCGTGGGTTTGTAGCCAATTTAGCTACAGGGCCCGTGTACATTGACCCCGAACGAATTTTTTATATCGGTTTTAGATAAAGTCGGGGCATAACAATGGCTAAAGTTTGTCAAGTTACGGGTAAACGCCCTGTAACAGGTAACAACGTTTCTCACGCGAAGAATAGAACTAAACGTCGCTTTCTTCCTAACCTTCAGACTCATAGATTCTGGGTTGAAAGTGAAAATCGTTTCGTTAAATTGCGCATTACTACTAAAGCAATGCGTATCATTGATAAAAAAGGCATCGACACGGTTCTAGCTGAACTTCGTGCTCGCGGCGAAAAAGTTTAAGGAGTCGGATAATGGCTGCAATTCGCGAAAAAATTCGTATGGTTTCTTCTGCTGGTACTGGTCACTTCTACACCACTACTAAGAACAAACGCACAATGCCTGATAAATTGGAAATGAAGAAATTCGATCCAACTATCCGTCAGCACGTTATGTATAAAGAAGCTAAAATCAAGTAATTGGTTTTTAGTTTTGAAAAGCCCACTTTTAAGTGGGCTTTTTTTTGCCTATATGAAAGGTTGATAGACTTGAAATGAAGAAATTCGATCAACTCTTTGAGCCGTCAGCACGTTATGTATAAAGAAGCTAAAATCAAGTAATTGGTTTTTAGTTTT